>VAPR01000098.1_pt1 | contig 67751 bp, 73 predicted proteins | sample 3380701 | NCBI WGS metagenome assembly VAPR01 (sample SAMN11536904, study PRJNA540576) | hot springs metagenome | isolation source: hot spring wet sediment | place: Spain: Lobios | collected 2014-01
CATAGCCATAGTCATAACCATACTGATGGTTATACTCATAAATACAAAGATAAGGGTAATGATGATAGATATGGGGAGAGATATGATGATGGTGGATGTGTTGTGCTAAGGAAGGTATTTGCACCCATATGGATTGATGGACCAAAGAGACCATTCGTTAAGGATGGGAGGGTTGTTGTGGTGGGTGATGCTGCTGGTCAAGCAAAGCCAACTACTGCTGGAGGGATCTACACATCTGGCATGGGGGGTTTGCTTGCTGGCACTACTATAGCAGATGCATTAGCAGACAATAACCTTGCTATACTTGGCAGGTATGAGGATGCATGGCTCGATCTATTTGGTAGAGAGTTTGAGAGGATGCTGATGCTAAGAAGGTTATTTGAGAGGTTGGATAACAAGGCTATAGAGAGGATCCTAAACTCAGTTTACCCTCATATAGATGAGGTATCAGCATCTGGGGACTTTGACTTCCATTCATCAGTATTGGCAAGGATGATCTTGAGTATGGATGGCTTGAGAGTGTTGAAGGCTGTACTTGGGAGTGAGTTTAGAAGGTTCCTAGCAAGTATAGCAAAGGTATAAATTAGATCTTCTAGGGTAGCAACTCATGTCACAAAGAGCGATAGCATTACCAACATGCGTATCATGTAACAGGGTAATAATGCCCAACGATAGATGTGTAAAGTTCAACTGCCCAAGGTGCAACAAGTTCTTGATATGGAGGTGTGAGTCATGCAGAGAGTTTGCAAGGATGTACAGGTGCAAGGAGTGTGGGTTCGAGGGGCCATAATCATAATAGATAGACTGATAACGGTATGCATGTTATGTTATAGGTAAGTAGGTAGGTGAATGGTATGGGTAGACTCATCACAAGGGTCAAGATAATGCCTGCTGATATTGATGTTAACCTTGATGCGCTAGTAGAGAAGGTTAAGGGTAAGATGCCAGACGGTGTGCAGGTTAAGAGATATAGCAAAGAGCCAATAGCATTTGGGATAAATGCACTCCTGCTTGATATGGTGATGGATGAGGATACTGCAGATACAGACTCGCTTGAGGAGGGTTTAAGGAGCATAGATGGTGTTGGTGAGGTTGAGATCGTGAGTATGAGTAGAGAGTCTGCTAGGCTATGAAACACGTACTTGAACCAATACAGTTAAGGGTAGCAGAGGCAAAGGCTAGGGATGTTGGTAAGAGGAGGGCAAGGGTAAGCAGTAGCGTGCTTGAGATGCTACAGGCATCTGCTGGAGATGTTGTAGAACTCATAGGGAAGAGGAGTACTGTAGCTATAGTATGGAATGATGAGGATATAGATGATCATACGATAAGGATAGATGGACAGACAAGGAAGAACGCTGGGGTAAGCATAAATGATGTTGTTATAGTTAGGAGGGTTGATGCAAAGACAGCAAGGAGCGTAACCCTAATGCCTCTAAGTTTGAAGATGAGTGTAGATAAGGAGTTCTCTGAGTTCGTTAAGAATAGGCTTAGATGCATACCAGTAGTTGAGGGGGATGAGATATCGGTTGTTATACTTGGGAGTTCCATGGACTTTAAGGTTCAGAAGGTTACACCAAAAGGTATAGTAAGGATAGAGCAGTCAACAAGGCTAAGCATACTCTCAAGTACTGCTGTTGAGAAGAAGCCTAGGGTAACTTATGAGGATATTGGAGGTTTGAAGGTGCAGATAGAGAGGTTGAGGGAGATAGTTGAACTTCCATTGAAGCATCCAGAGGTATTCCAACGCTTGGGCATAGAACCCCCAAAGGGTATACTGCTCTATGGCCCTCCAGGGTGTGGGAAGACACTTATAGCAAAGGCATTGGCAAGTGAGGCTGAGGCCAACTTCTACTCAATAAACGGGCCAGAGATAATGAACAAGTACTACGGTGAGACTGAGGCAAGGCTTAGAGAGATATTCAAGGAGGCAAGGGAGAATGCCCCTAGCATAATATTCATAGATGAGATCGATGCTATAGCACCGAAGAGGGAAGAGGTCTTTGGGGATGTTGAGAAGAGAGTAGTTGCACAACTCCTAGCGTTGATGGATGGGCTAGCAGATAGGGGTAATGTTATAGTCATAGGAGCAACGAACAGGCCAGAGAGCGTTGATCCAGCGCTTAGGAGGCCAGGGAGGTTCGATAGGGAGATAGAGATAACTGTGCCTAATGCTGAAGGTAGGCTTGAGATACTCCAGATACATACTAGAGGGATGCCTCTAGCAGAGAGTGTTAACCTGAAGAAGCTTGCTGCAGAGTTACATGGCTACACTGGTGCAGATATAAAGGCACTATGCAGGGAGGCAGCAATGAAGGCATTGAGGAGATACCTCCCAGAGATAGACCTTGAGGGTGAGAGCATACCCCCAGATCTGCTAGAGAAGATGGTTGTTACAAACAAAGACTTCCATGATGCAATGAAGGAGATAGTGCCTACAGCACTAAGGGAGTTCTACGTTGAGGGGCAAAGGATAACATGGGATGATGTTGGTGGCTTGAAGAGTGCAAAGAAGATTCTCTACGATAACATAGTCAAGGCATTGAATGAGCCTGAGAGGTTCGAGGATATGGGTATAACCCCGCCAAGGGGTGCATTGCTCTATGGCCCTCCAGGGTGTGGGAAGACGCTCCTAGCATTGGCGTTGGCAAATGAGAGCAATGCAAACTCCATAAAGGTCAAGGGTCCTGAGATACTCAGCAAGTGGGTTGGCGAGAGTGAGAAGGCTATAAGGGATATATACAAGAAGGCTAGAGCATCATCACCATGCATAGTTATCTTTGATGAACTTGATGCTATAGCAAGACCTAGAACAGGGACTGAAGGTTCTGAGGTTAATGATAGAGTGCTAAGCCAGTTACTTACAGAGATGGATAACCTTGTGAATGGTGTTATAACCATAGGCATAACTAATAGGCCAGATCTAATCGATCCTTCACTTCTAAGACCTGGGAGGCTTGATATCATAGTCTATGTGCAGCCTCCAAGCAAGGATGAGAGGCTTGAGATACTCCAGATACTTAGCAGGAAGATGCCTATACAGCGTGACAAGATAAACTTGGAGGAGATAGCAAGGATAACCAACGGCTACACTGGTGCAGATCTTAACGCTCTATGTAGGGAGGCAGCAATAAATGCGATGAGGAATGGAAGGAGGAGTATAAGCAGCGAGGACTTTGAGTATGCATTGAAGCAGGTGAAGCCCTCAGTAACACCCCAGATAGAGGGTTGGTACAACAGCATAAGCAAGAATGTGACATACGCAATTCCAAAACCAATAGATAAGGTATTCTATGGATAATAGTAATGATGATGATAGGCTATGATGACTCCCTTGAGAAATATAGTGTATGAGAAGATAAGGAGTGCAAGGAGCATAACAGATGTTGAACTCATGAATATGCTTGTAAAGGAAGGGTTTGAATTCACAAAGGCCGAACTAAACAAGATACTGCTTGATCTTGAGATACTTGGACTTGTAAGGGTTGGATGGATAAGCAAGGATAAGAGGAGGATAGAGGTTAGGGATACCGAAGGGAAGGGAAGGGGTAAGGGGGAAGTAGGTGATGAGGAGATGGCTGCTATAGAGGATGGTGAGGATGAGGGTGATGATGATAATACTACAGCATAACATAAAAGAAGGATCAATCAATTGAGAAGGTGGATGTTACGATAAGGTTATGAGAGGTAATGGGTAGTTATATATTGAATCAAGCATCAATGCTATGAAGATTATTGCAAGGTATGGGCTGGAGAGTTTGTAAGTATGCCATGCAACATCCTTGCTTGTATTCCTAACCAGTCTGATGTTGTAGTGTAGAAGCATAATGCCAGCAAGTATGGATGCTATAAGGTACACAACTCCTAGACCTAGGAATGCTATTACTATGGAGTATGGTACAAGCACTATGGTATTCACAAGTATGTACATTGCAGCCCTCTTATCTCCAACAAGTACAGGGAGCATTGGTACCCTAGCATTTGCGTACTCCTCTCTACCAACTATCGATAGGCACCAGAAGTGAGTTGGAGTCCATAGGAATACTATGAGCCCAACTAGGAAGCCTAGTGGGTCAATACCACCTGTTGCTGCTGCCCAGCCAGCATATGATGCACAACTACCAGCAAAGCCCCCTATCACTATGTTTGATGTATGCCTCCTCTTAAGCCATACCGTGTATATGAGCACGTAGAAGAATATGCCTAGAGCTATGAAGAATGCTGTCATTGCATTAAGTGTTAACAATGCTATGATAACTGATGCTATGCTCATACCTAAACCATAGATAAGAGCATTCCTAGCCTTCATCACGCCTGAGGGTATTGGTCTCTTACTTGTTCTATTCATGAGCACATCTATATCCTTGTCATAGTAATGGTTCAGTGCACTTGAACCCATCGATGCCATACTCCCAGTAAGGAGTAGGAATGCTACATCCCATGCGCCAACAGCCCCTTTACCTGCTGCTATAAGGGATGTTATCGCTACAAGATTCAGTACAGCAACTATCCTCAACTTCGATATTAGAAGGTATCCCTTTAGACCCAAGTTGTATAGCATTAGATACTCCAGCATTTAATCGTTAAGTGTATTACATACATGATGATGGTGATAACAATACAGATGCCACAATCCTACCCTCATCAATCAGTTATAAAGATTTTTTATCCCTGTTAGGCTAATACAATATAGTAGAGATATGCCAAAGAGATACTCCATTGAAGAGGTTAAGCAGAGGATAATAGATGTGTTAAGGCAGTCTGACTCTGGGCTCTCTGGTATAGAGATAGCAGAGAGGACTGGTATAAACAGGGTTACAATAACCAAGTATCTTAACATACTTGAGACCATGGGTATAATAAGGAGGAGGAGCATGGGTCCTGTTAATTTATGGTACATACAGTATGGTATGGATCTAAGCAGTAAGGATATACTCGAACTGCAACAGGTATACATGGATGCACTATTCACCTATGATGAGGATAGGGCTAGAACTATACTTCTCAATGCAATACACTCCAACATAGATCCAATACTGCTAATGAGCGATGTTGTTATACCAACTGTTAACACTGCAGGGGAGTTGTATGCAAGGGGAAGGATGAGTACAATGGATCTCATGCTTATAAACAATCTTGCAATGGAATCTCTAGACCTAATAAAGTTCAATGCTAGCAGGGTAGAGGTGAAGAAGGATGCATATGCAGTATTCATAAGCATGGGTGAGAAGGGCAGTAGGAGGGAGGCTATTGATATGAAGGCAGCATCTATTGCCTTCTACATAAAGGGTTGGAGACCATTCTTGTTAGGCAATGTTGCTTCAGAGGCAGGACTCTTCCTCGATATAGATATGGTTAGGTTCATCAACAGGATATGGAGGGATAAAGGGAAGGGCATAATCCTCCTCTACATATCTGCAGCAGAGGAGTTTTCAACATTAAACGAGTTGATAAGATCTGTAAAGGAGAAGCTTGAGAAGAGCATACTTGTTATTGTTGGAGGTAGAGTAGTGGATAGGCTTGAAGGTAAGGATAAGGAGAAGGGGAGCGATACAGATACAGGGGTAGGAGTAGGAGTAAAGGATACAGCATATCCATACATAGACTACTATGCAATGGATATAATGAAGGCTGTAGAATGGGGTGAGAGGATGTATAGGAGTCTAAAGTTTTAATAAATAAATAATAGTATCTAACACTAAATTTAACAGTAAATAATATTTATAATAATCTGTAGATAGATTAATTTCATGCCTTATCTGCGAGATAAGAATGGGAGATTGGGGAGATTCCTCAAGAGGTATAGACAGGTTATCCTCTTCAACAAGAACCTGCTCATCTCTGGCACGGGAGGTTTCTTTGCAAGTGCATACATCTCACAAGTACATCTTGAGTATTATGATGATAAACTTGCAAACTCTATACTTGCATTAGCAATAGAGTATGCTGTATACATCCCTCTCTTTGCTCTACTCTTCTACATCGATAATAGGAGTAGGTATATAGATCCTGTAACTTGTAAGAGGAACTCAAAGGCTTTAAAGGAGGATGTGAAGAGGCTCTTTGCAACATTCTCTGTTGCAGAGATAACATTCTCTATAACTAGATTCGTAAGCCAGTATCAATTACTACTACAGGCAGATATACAAGCCTATCAGGCATCTATGCTTGGCTCTATGATTGCTTGGATAGTATTCTTCATAGTAATTAACCTGATGGCAAGAATTGTAAGATTGTTAAGATGAGGAGATGGTTGGAATGCGTTAGGATGTATATGTTGATAGTGCATCTTACTAGATACTGCTTACTATGTATCGTTACCATCATCCTTAACCAATATATCTATAAGACTCTTCTCTATCCTTCTATTCACCACTATGAAAGTATCAAGCAGGAGATATACAAATATCACAACTGCTGCTATTGATGCTGGAAGCACTATATCCATATTACCAAATGCAAGGGAAGGTATTACGAATGATGTGACTATGAGCACTACTATGCTAAGCACTATATTCCTTATAACTCTATGCAGATGGTCCATCTTGCGTGTTATAACTGGATACCTTACTATCCTCCTCTGCACCTCTTCAAATATAGCATCTGTTATCTCTCCTGCCCTACCAAGTATGTTTAGTAATGGATAGGCTACTGCCCCAATCATAAATACTATCTTGAATATATTGTAAGGTAGTATCTTGAGTGAAGAGAATGTATTGTATAGCAATGATATCAGACCATCACTTAATAATACTATTGTTATCATCGCTACTATTATTGCCATGTTTATGAGCAGTCTTGAGAATATCCTCCCTACTTTCAATGCACTATCCTTCTGCTGTACATTCTGAAGTATACCTCTAGTAACCCTTGCAGGAGCCTCCAACATGTTGAGCAATCTTATGGGTATTATGCTCCTTGGATCAACTATAGTTGGTAGTGCTCTTGAAAACAATGGTATAACAAATATGCTTGCTAGTGAGACTAGCATGGTTATAGGCATCATAGACTCCCTAGTAGCATTGAGATCTATACCCTGCTTTGCCATAACGAATGATAACTCACCTCTAGGCATCATCATTATCCCAACTGTAGATGCACTATCCCTACCGTAACCAACTATGCTTGTAGCGATGAAGTTACCTATGAACTTGCTTAGTATTGCTATAACTACTATAGGTAGAGAGATGATCAGATTATCAAGTATTGCATTGAGGCTTATCAACATCCCTATAGATATGAAGAATACAGTCCCAAATAGATCCCTCAAGGGTACAACCTTCTCAGTTATCACACTTGCTCTAGGAGATGAGGCAATCATCATGCCCATGAGGAATGCACCTATGGCCATGCTCAATCCTAGATAGTTTGCAAGTAACGCTAGACCAAATCCCATCACTATTGCAAGGAGTAATGGTGCCTCATCAAGATCAAGCCTTGATACATACTCTATCAGTCTAGGCACCACCTTCAGCCCTATCACCAGTGTTATTATGAAGAACGTTACACTCTGGGCTATTATTAGCCCTATGCTGAATAGATCTGTAGTGCCACTCTTCACTATGCCTGGGAGTATAACTAGTAGTATTATGGAGAAGATATCCTCAACTATACTAACTACTATTATGAACTCCCCCTCTCTAGTGTGAAGAATACCAGCATCCTTGAGCAACTTGAGCACTATTGCTGTACTTGTTATGCTTATTATCCCTCCAAGGTATATTGCTTCTATGCTGTTGAAGCCTAGAGCAACAGCAACAATGAATCCAAGGAAGAATACTACACCTATCTCAACAACAGCACCTATAAGTGCTACACCGCCCACCCTCCTAAACCTGTTTATATTCAACTCTAATCCAACAACAAATACTAACAGTATAACACCAATATCTGCAAGTATGCTCACTATCTGCACATCAGTAACAACCTTGAAGCCATATGGTCCTATAGCCATACCAACAAGTATGAAACCTATGACAGATGGTAGCCTAGCCTTCCTTGCCAATAGGCTACCAAGTATGGCAGAGCCTAATAGGATGGTAAGCAAGAGCATGAACTCCACTGATGATATGATGTTAGCCATACTCTTAATAAGTAGAAGAGGATATAAAAGTTAGGTAATTTGGATGAATAGGTTCAAGCATCTATATATTTACATGTTAACGAGTAAAGTTGATTCCAATTCAATACTTGCTTACCTCACTAGCATGATAAATTGCAATATAGAGAGTAGAGGTGCAGATGCATTGTATAGAGGGTTAGATGAGCATAGTATTGCAGAGATGTATGCCTCATGCAGGGTTAAAGATATCTTCAAGGATATTAATTCTAATTACACCACACATGTAAGCGAAGATGTGGAGTATGAACTATCTATACTTAATGGTGCCCCATCACAACCAAATGTGGTGTATGATGGATTTAGATTACAGTACCTATACTCTAGTATGATCGATGCTGATGAGAGTTCGCTTGATAATGTGCATGTAGTAATAACAGATAGATTGTTAGCAACTTACAGTGAAGAGGATATGAGGTACCATCTCAACACTGTAGTGTTAGGATATCCTAGCATAGTTAGCATAGATGGGATCGTTGAGGCACCAGCAAAACCCAGAGCATTCTATACACTATACTACTATCATATCTCACGAGGTATAGAGATAAGCATGGATGAGGTTAAGAGCATATTCAAGGATGTTATGCTTGAGCACGATGATCCAAGGCTTACAGATGTTGCAAAGGGTTACATAATGCAAGCACTATTCTACAGCATGCTCAACGATGCCCCATTCTGTGATGATAAGAGATGCATACTTTACAATGCTCACTGGCAGGATGAGGTTATAGAAGCTCAGATAAGATATGGAAGGTTATGTACAAAGCATAGAGAAGTGTTGGATGAATTCAATAAGCATCACGATCGTAACTATGATGCTACTCATTAACTACTAATACCACTGTTGCTACTTATGTCAATATAGGTACTCATCCACTTCATCATCATTATCACCATCGCTATCAATTGCTCCTCCTTCTCCCTCTTCCTCCTCTCCTCCACCTCTTCCCCTTTCCCTCTCCCTCCCTTCACTTCTCCCTCTCTTTTCATCCTTGCCTTTACTCTCCTTCCTCCTAGCAATACTCTCCTCAACACCTTCAGCAAACCTATCCAACTCATCCAAATTATCGAACTTGAGGTATGTTAGCCTCTCCAGTGCCTGTATTATGCTCTTTGCTGTTCTATACTGGGGTATCCTAGGATCATCTATCTCACCATAGAGTCCTATACCATGTATGTTGTTCATCTTTGCAAAGCCCAGTATGAGGCCGTTGAATCCAGTTATTAGTGATGAGCCATGTGTAGGATAAAGCCCAACCTTTACTATGCTATCTGTAAGCATAGGGTTGGTTGTTGTTACAAGTACTCTAGGGTTCTTGCCTACTTCTTTATCTGTAAGGAATGCACCAACAGTATATATGAACTGTACTGAGTACATCTTTGCAACATCTATAACATCTTGGCATAGAAGGTAGAGGTCACTGCTAGACTCTGGCTGACCAAGGGAACCCCCAAATACTATAATCCTCTCAGCATATCTATACTCCCATCTAATCTGCTCAAACTCTATGTATCCTCCCTTATCAACAACGTATGGAGGATAGTGTGCATAAACAACCCTGAATGGACTTGTTTTGAGTGCTTTGTTTATGAAATCTATAACTATGCTACCTACATTGCCCATATCTTGCATTGCTGCTATCATTATTGGACTCTTACCTTTGAGGTCTGGCTCTATCAGTTTCTCAAAGTGCATGGCATAGTTAGTTTCGTGTATGAGAATAATAACTCTTCCTATCATGCGTATGCTTCTTTCTATATGCCTTGCCTTTAGTTAATACATAGGATTGATTAATTAATCAAGGCTTAACTCCATGCTCATGAACTCCAGTATATTCCTCATCCTTAAGCAATCAAGCTCAAGCAGGGGGGATTCACATATTATGGTTATATCGAGCCTCCTCCTAACTATCTCTAACGCTAAAGGTTCGAACTGTGGTTCCCCTATTGGTCTATGAACATCAACATATCTATAGCCTTTCCTTGCAAGCCCTGTAAAGTGCGCATTTATATACTCTAACCCAGCATTGAGCAGTCTATCTATAACATCTGCATAGTCTATCCTACCATCGTTCCTAGCAAATATATGTGCAAAGTCAACATAAGGCCTTACCCAGCCATTAAGATCCTTGTAGAGTCTAAGCACCTCATCAAGAGTACCAAACTGGTTCCTCCTTGCCATTGTCTCTGCACCAAGTCTAACATGCTTTATACCCATACTCCTCATCTCATCCACTATAGACTCATAACCTGCTCTAACCATAGCATATGCCTCTTCCTTGCTCCTCTTCCCATAAAAGGCTGAATGTATTGCTATTGTATCAGCATGCATAACCTCACCTCTCTCTACACACTCTAGTATCCTATGCTTGGATCTCCTTATCACCTCCTCATCCTCTGAACATAGGTTTATGTAGTAAGGTGCATGTATGGATAACCTTATACCCAGTTCATCTGCTAACCTTCCAAGATCTCTACTCTCCTCCATGCTAAGATATATGCCATGGGCAAAGTCAACCTCAAGAGCATTGAGCCCAAGCTCGTGAAGCCTCCTCAGGCCAGCCTCTATACCATGACCTCTAGCAGTGGCTGGCAAGCCTTGAGTCCCTATATATATCCTCATCAAGATAGGTATTGATCTCTAGCATATATTATGATTAACCACATATACAGCATGTAGATTATCCTATTGAATACGCTAATCTACTCAACAACTCAATCCATTTCATAATAAATCATCGTCTTACCTCATTCCTCCTATCATTCCAGGAGCCTTGGGCATACTCCTGTACTCCTTCATTATATGTATGCTTGGTTCAGCAGTGATAACAACATACTCCTTGTTTGCATCATCTCTTGGCGAGAGGGATATCTTCTCTCCAGGCTTTATCCTTGGTATGAAGTCCTTGTATGTGCCATAATCAACTACAACGTTTGTAACATCATTCCTGCCAGTGTTTGTAATAATAACCCTGTATATGTCCATGACATCTATCTTATCCTTGAACGCATCAACATCAAGTGCATAGTCCTGGTTAGAGTATGGCATAAGCATCAAGAATGCTGTTAGCATAGCGGTACCCATGACACCTGCACCTACTATTAGGTAGAGCAGCATAACATTATAATCAATAGAGTTAGATTTAACATTTATCATTCTGGAATAAGCATATCCTCATATTCTATCTGACCTAACCATTATAGTTATATTTAAGTTAGTTTTAGTATAGATGATGATGAAGAACTACAGCATGCTTGCAGTACTAGCCATAGTAGCTGTAGCAGCAATAGCAGCAGTCACTCCAAGTGCATATGCCCAGACATGGGGTAGGCCTGACTCTATGATAATTGCAGGGTTACCACTGATAGTTGGCCTAGGCACTGGAATAGTGTACTTTATAGTGATATCAGCAAGAAGATCTAGGAGGTAAAGAACTGGCTTATTTATTTATTATATTTCTTATTTTGTTATCCTGAGTAGACGGTGAGTTATGTGTAACCATCCTTTGGTAGTAGGCTGATATTAACTACGCTACACTATTCTCTACTACTGTTCTATAATTGAAGAGTAGTAGAATGATGATGTTAAAATAACAAAAAGATAGTGGGTATTATTGTTATCTTTAATCCCACTTGCTCCACGCAGCAGCCCATCTATAAGTCCATGTATTCAGCTTTGCTCCTAGGGCTGCCATTGGTACGCTTATAACAGCGCTAATACCTGCTGCTAGTGCCACTGGGCTGTTATAGAACTTACCTACCTGAGGCTCTATTGGTGTTAGGTATGCTGGGAGTGTTGGTCTTGGGTACTTGAATGCCATCTCTAAGGGGTCATGTACAGTAAGCAGGTTAATCATGTTGAAGAGTGGCATTGACATTCCTAATAGAGAGCCTCCTATGAGTATTGCTGCATGCTTGTTCCTCCTGGTTGCCCAGTATGCTAGATCTAGTAGCATTGCGCTTGGTATCCACACTGGGACTATCATGAAGTCGTATGGATAGCCTAGTCCTCCAATCCAAGCCCACTTTGCAACCCAGGTGTAGATGGTCATTATTGTAGCATAATAAGTTGCTGTACCAGGCACTCCTGTGAATAGCAGGTAGTAGATGGCACCAACAACAAGCATAGTTGACTGGCTAAGATTGAAGATCACAAATGATGTCCACATCCAATCAGAGTAGAAGATGTAGTCTCCAGCATTGATGGTCAACAGCGTTGAGTTCACTGCAACTACGACTATGAACAGGTAGTGTATTGTTCGTCTAATCCAGACCATTAGAATAATGTACTATACCCATATATATAAAACTTACTCTAGGTTAGTGCTAATAAATTATTAGAATAAAAATAAAATTAAGAAATATTTATAATTCTAGGGGATGGCTGGCTTCTCCATGGCAACTTTCCAGATGAAGATGAAGCCAAAGACTATTATGACTGTCAGCACGCTCAGTGCATACATCCCAGAACTGAATGGATATGCCCATGCATAGTATGTGAACCCTACCCAGACACCAAATGCTGTTGCTGCCCACGCCATTATTGCTCCAATTATGTACAAGCCCTTCATATGCTCAGTTCTCTTGCCTATCATTCTCTCTATCTCATCCTTGGGCGCCTCTTTCTTTGCCATTAAGAATAATAAAGTAGATGCATTATTAAAGTTTACTTTTAATCTGTTAATAGATGATAAATAAAAAAGAAAAGGAGTTGCCCATTAGGGCGGTTGCAATTTGTTTACCGTGTTGGCGTTGGCGATCTTCTCTAGTTATGCTGTTAATTTATGGTATGCTTCTGCTGTACAACTTGCCTTCTAGTGCAAGCTTGTACATCTCTGCAACGTATGGGTTGCTTGGTGGTGTCTCCATTCCAAGCTCTACCATCCTAACGTACAGCCTAACCACATATGCTAGGGCACCCATGAATGCTACAACGACACCCATGTTGAATGACCAGTGGTTTGGAACTGCGAATACCTCCTCGACGAACCAGAAGTGCCACATCTCATTTATGCCTATGGTGAACATTGTACCTAGGTAGCCTATGATAGTCATCTTTATACCAGTGTTAACGCTGTTGTTTGGACCTCTCATCAGTGGCACCCTTCTATCGTATATCATTATTGCGCCCCAGCCTAGTGGTAAGGCTACGAAGTGGGAGTAGAGCCACCAGTGTGCTGGTGTGAATGCACTATCCCTTATACTGGTCTGATGCAATGATCCATCAACGAAGTTATCGACCTCAACACTTGCTGCAACTGAACCCATCACTATGACCATTATCAGTATCTTCTTCAGCCTCTGCATCTCAACCTCTTTTGGTAGTAGTGCTGGCATCTGAGCCATACCGCTTCATCCTTCGTTACAAGGAAGGAGTATATCTATCTTATGATAGAGAATATCAAATCAAATCTGCATAAATTTTAAAATATAAGATGCATCACATTAGATATATAGCATAGAATACTTCTAACATTGAATTATTTGAATAATCACATGATTAATAGATTTGATCAACAATAGAATTTAATATAAAATAGATACCCTGCGAGGAAAGGATTTATTGTTTATAAGTATGAAGACATACCAATCTACATATAAATCAAAAATGAATTGGCAATGTAAAAATATATATCTATGTTAGTACAAGATTCTAATAATGAAGGTAATGCATGTAGCAGTGCTGACTGCAGTGGCAGTAGTACTGGTTCTTGGCTCGTTTGCACCCATCATGAAGGATGCATTTGCGCATGGTGTTCAAGCACAGTTACAGAGCAGGTTTATAAAGATAGAGGATGAGACGTTCTCAACATTCAGAGTCATCACAAAGCAGGAGTATGCAAATAGGACAGGGTTGACACTAGAGCAGATTGATGCTATGGGCTGTGACCCAAGAAGGCAAGATATACTGATAGTTACTGGAAGGCTTGTAAGCCAAGTTAACAAGGATCTAAGAGCATGGATATCTCTCTTCAACGAGTCAACAAATGCAGGCAATAGGTGGGAGTTCATATTAAGGGAGCCACCAGGCAATGTATTCGATATACCTCCAGGTGGAGAGGTTCCATACAAGCTATGTGTGTCAGCACTCGAGCCTGGAACATACCATACGCATACACAGTTAAATGTAGCTAGTGTTGGTCCAGGTCTTGGTCCAGGTGCAACAGTAGTAGTAGAGGGAGAGCCAACAATGAAGCCAATGTCCGTAGGCAATGTGATATACCAGACCATACTGATTGCAATAGGTTTAGCAATATCATTCGCAACAAGACCATGGCAGGTTATATAACAGCATAATACACCAATATCCTTTCTTTTGTTTTGATTTACGTTTATAATCCAGAATATTATCATGCTACATATAAGACGCATCGTCTATCTAATTACTCCTGCCATTAATACACAACATTAACTAATGTGTAGGTGTCAATCTTTCCTTACATGCCTATACACAATGATGTAAACAGGTTATAAGCAAGGTATTCAAGCATAGCAGATTAGCGAAGGCTATTGATGATATACTATTCTACCATAGAAGGCATATAGAGAGTAACCATATAGAAGGCATATAGAGAGTAACCATACATAGCACTTCTTACATTGGCTAAGACTAATGTGTATTGAATGAAGAAGAAGAAGAATAGGCTAATGTCTACAACAGGTATGTAATGCTAGCATAAATCATTTAAGCATAAGGATTTATCACATGAAACTGATGTGGTTAGTTACAGCATTACTAACGTTAATCCATGCATACTAATTATATCTTGTCAGATAATGCTATCATAAAGCTAGACTCCCATCTTATATCATGAAACCCCTACTATAATATAAAAAAGGAGAGTTTGTCTACTGTTGTTGTTACCTTCTTCTCTCCTCTGGTAATAAACCTATACCTTCCCTTTCGTAGTACCTCTCCAGCTCTTGGACCCAAGTCTCCCTTGCTGTACCTCCTATACCCTTGTGTCTTATCCAGTATGCTATAACACTCAGCAAGAATATACCGAACATCATTGTGCCGAATATGTAGATCATGACGTCGTAGAAGAGTGGGTCATATGCTGGGCCTATCTGCAGCACTATATTCTTTATACCCATAGCCAGCGTTGCAATATCCATTAGTATAATCATCTAACACCATGAATATATACATTTCCGTTTTGCCTTATAAAAAATTTAGTTGCTCTCATATCTGATAATATCATTACTGGATATGATCACTGTATCCTCTTCATTATATCCATCTAATATAACAAATATAATCATTTTAGTATGATAGTAAATTCGCATAAGCATTAGTGATGATATCAATTATAATATAGATCGTTGCATAGAACAACAGCAACAACAATAATAAAAAGGAGTTGTATATGTACAGCTATGCGCTCTTCTGTATCTTTGGCTTCCTTAATGCCATTGCGAAGAATGCTGCAGATATACCTCCAAATATAGCACCAAGAGCAGCAACATATATGCCTAGTTCACCGAATGTCTTTGCTACCATTGATGTACCAGAACCATATGCTCCCTCTTGCTGTGCTGTTGTGAGCCTCTTCTTTGCTAGTATGGAGTGCTGTGTGCATGCAAATTCTGGTATGCCCAACTGCTTGCATTCCTCCAACTGCTCTGGTGTAGCAGTTATATCTCCACCAGCTCCAGGAGAACCATACAACTGTGCCATTGCTACTGAACTTCCTCCTATCCATGTTGCAATTACTCCAGCCATAACTGCCAGAAGTGCAAACTTATTCATGTAACTCTTATTGTACAAACGATGTATATAATCTTTCTCCCCTTCTTTTTAAATTATACAGGGCAAAGACTTTAATTTATCACCTACAGAGTCTATACATGGCTAGGATACATGCACATAGGAAGGGCAAGTCACACTCAATAAGACCCATGCAGGTTAATGCTCCATGGATAAGCAACATGAGCAAGGAAGAGATAACCAACCTTATAGTAAGCATGGCTAAGGATGGGCTTAAACCAAGCGAGATAGGTCTTAGATTGAGGGATGAGTATGGTATCCCTCTTGTAAAGAAGATTATAGGTAAATCAATAACAGAGGTGCTAGAGGATCATGGTATCAAGACTCTGCCAGAGGATCTTAGCAATATGCTTGAGAAGGCCATAAGGCTTCAGAAGCATCTTAACGTGCATAGAAGTGATAGCAACAATATACGCTCTCTAGAACTCATAGAGGCTAAGATACACAGACTTGCAAAGTACTACAAGAGAGAGGGAAAGATACCCCAAGACTGGAAGTACAAGACTGTAATAGCAAGCCTTGAATGAACTAGCAAGCGATGAAGGCTTAGTTTATTTAACGATATGAGTAATACCAATGATCTGAGCATGGATTCATTCCTACAGAAACTATCTAGCAGGATACTGGATGCTATAGCATCAAGGAAGAGGATCATGGTTATAACACACTCTGATGCTGATGGTCTTGTCTCTGGTAGCATAATAGCCAAGGCTATAATAAGGAAGGGTGGGCGATGCCTCGTTAGGGTTGTGAGCGATCTCAACCCTAATGTGTTGAAGAAGGTTGCTGGGGAGGAGCATGACCTATACATAATAACAGATATGGGTGCTGGCCTTGCAGGTGTTATAGATGAGTATATAGGCAAAGGCAAGGGTAAGGATTGGATGGTTATAGACCATCACCAACTCCCAGAGGAGGAGATGAACGATGATAGAATCTTTAATGCATGGAAGTTCGGCATAGATGGAGGGGTAGAGGCATGTGCTGGTACAATGGCATACAAGGTTGCCTATGCTCTAGATGAATCCAACAAGGACCTATCAGCACTTGCAGTAGTTGCCATGGTTGCTGATAGACAGGATCAGGGTGAGAGGAAGTCTCTCATTGGGCTTAATGCAGATGTTGCAGATACTGCAAGGGAGCTTGGATTGCTAAGCATAGATCTTGATCTCATGCTTGTTGGTAGGGAGACTAGGGCAGTTCATGAAGCACTTGCATACACTTCATATCCATACATAGATGGGCTAACATGGAACGTTGATTCATGCTACTCTCTACTCAACTCCATAGGGCTAAGGCTGAAGGAGGATGGTAGATGGCGTACACTAGCAGAGATGAGTAGTGAGGAGAAGAGCAAGATAGTTGAGGCTATAGCAATGTTTGCTTCCTCATCTACCTCTTCTTCACCTCCCTCTTCCTCTCCATCATCATCTTCCTCTACCAACTCAAGGAATGCAAGTATGATTGTGGATGAGTTGATAGGCTATGTGTACACCTTGCAAAGAGAGGATAAGAGGAGCATGCTTAGGGATGCAAGGGAGTTCAGCCTCATGCTCAATGCATGTGCAAGGATAAGGAGGTCTGGGGTTGGAATAGCAATATGCATGGGTGATAGGAACTCAATGCTTATGGAGGGTGAGATTATAGTCAATGAGTATAGAAAGACCCTAAGAGGTTACATAAGCACGATAATGAGTGAGAGATGGAGGGTTGTTGATGATGGTATGCTAGCCATGGTTAATGGTGATAACCTCATAGCACAGGATATGCTTGGGGCAGTCTCATCACTGCTTAGTGGGTCTCAAGCATTCCAAGGCAGGGTTATAGTTGTAAGGACTAGGACAGATGATGGTATGTACAAGTTCTCCTGCAGGAAGGGTCTGAACTGTAGCATAGATGTTAACCTTGGTCTATTGATGCATGAATGCTCGAGCAGATGCAATGGGGTTGGTGGAGGGCATGTTGCTGCTGCTGGTGCAAGGATAAGTGCAGATATGCTTGATGAGTTCTTAAGGTGTGTTAAGGAAGGTGTGCACAAGCATAAAGGCAGTGTGGGAGGGGATGCAGGGGGTTAAGGTTAGAGTAACTATAAGGGTAGAGGTGGATGAGCATGGCAAGGCTGCCACTTCTATGCTTGAGTCACTTCTACCAGATAACATTGGTATACCAGAGGGTCTATCCATAGACTTCCATACTGATGGAACTTCACTATTGCTTATCTTTGAGGTTTCATTGGAGGAAGGGGATAAGAGGATCTCATCGTTCATATACACTATAGATGAGGTGTTGGAGCATATCAGCACAATGGCTAGAGTAATGGATATTGGTGTTGATGAGATACAATGAGGCGAGTATATGATAACGATAATAATGATATAATGATCCTCCATATGGTAAGGTGATTGTATGATTGATCCAAAGATACTGAGGGAGCAGCCTAACATAATAGCAGGTATGCTTGAGAGGAGGAGGATCGCATTCCCCTTGAATGAACTGCTAGAGATGGATAAGAGGAGGCGTATGCTTATGAAGGATGTTCAAGAACTAAACCATAGAAGGAATGTTGTTGCGCAGCAGATAGCAGCAAAGAAGAGGCTCAAGCAGGATACAGCAAAGGAGGTTGAGGAGATGAAGGCTTTGAGTGAGAGGATAGATATGCTTGATAGAGAACTTTACACTTTAGAGAAGGATTACAATAGGTTGCTCATGATGCTACCCAACCTTGTGCATGAGTCTGTGCCAGATGGCGATGGTGAGGAGGATAACGTTGTGGTAAGGGAGTGGGGTGAACCAAGGAGGTTAGAGAATGTAAGAGGGCATGTAGATATAGGATTAGCCCTTAACCTGTTAGACCTAGAGAGGGCAGCGAAGATCTCAGGCTCAAGGTTCTACTTCCTGCTTAATGATCTAGTGCTACTTAACCATGCGCTTATACAATACGCTCTAGAGTTCATGAAGTGCAAGGGCTTTACTCTTGTGCAGACACCATACATGATAAAGCGTGATGCAATGGAGGGAGCGATAATGCTTAGTGACTTTGAGGATGTGATATACAAGGTTGAGGGAGAGGATCTATACCTTATAGGCACTGCTGAACATGCAATAGCAGCAATGCATATGGATGAGATACTCGATGGTAAAAGGTTGCCACTACGCTACGCTGGAATCTCACCCTGCTTCAGGAAGGAGGCTGGTGCCCATGGCAAGGATACAAAGGGTATATTCAGGGTACACCAGTTTGAGAAGGTTGAGCAGTTCATCTTCTGCAAGCCAGAGCAGTCATGGGATGAGCATGAACTATTGCTCAAGAATGCTGAGGAGTTCTTCCAGATGCTTGAGATACCATATAGAGTAGTGCTATTATGCTCAGCAGAACTAGGCAAGGTATCAGCAAAGACATATGATATAGAGGCTTGGATGCCAGCACAAGGCATGTATAGGGAGGTTGTATCATGCTCAAACTGCCTAGACTTCCAAGCAAGGAGGCTTAAGATAAGGTACAGAGATAAGCCAAACGAGGAGACAAGATACGTACATACACTAAACTCTACCCTAGTTGCTACTGAGCGTACCCTAGTTGCCATGATTGAGAATAACCAGAGCGAGGATGGGAAGAGCATAATTGTACCAAAGGTTCTAAGACCTTACATGAACGGTATTGATAGCATTCCATCACCATATGCTCATTAATTGAACAATTAACTGATCTTTGCTCTTGTAGAATACATGCAATAATAATTAGCCAATGGTGTAATGGCAACATATTTAAACTAATTGTATGGATAGTAGTAGGTAGGTGGATAGGTAGGTATAGGTAGTATGGGTGATTGGTATGGCTAGGTCTAGGGGGTTTAGGAGGAAGACCAGACAACTATTAACAAAGGATACAATTAGGGGTCTCTCTTATCTCTTGCATGAGTATAAGATAGGGGATAAGGTGGTTATAGATATAGATGCGAGAGAGCATAAAGGTATGCCACATAGACGCTTCCAAGGCAAGGTTGGTGTTGTAGAGGCTATAGGTAGGAGGGCCCTAAAGATAAGGGTTAGGATTGGTGAGAAGGATAAGATGGTCATAGCAAGGGTTGCACATGTTAAACCTTTAGGCATAGTCTCTAGCATTGGTAGTGGTAATAGTAGTAGTAGTGGTAGTGGTGGGTGATTAAATTGGCAGATATAGTAAGTAAGAAGGTTATAACTCTACCAGAGGTTAAGGATATACTTGCAAGGATAGATCCAGATAAGATGGATCAGATACAGAGGTGGACATACAACTATGTTACAAAGTTTGCAAAGGTGAGTACAGATAAGGCTAGAGTTATGAAGGATAGGCTCATGAATGAATGTGGGCTAACTGAGGAGGAAGCAGTAGAGATAATAAACATAATGCCTTCAAGTATAGAGGAGTTGAGGACATTCACCTTTGGCTGGAAGAAGCTGATACTAACAGAGATGCTGGAGAAGATGCTTAAGATTCTTAATGAAGGGAGAGGCATAGAGTAGCAGTTGGAGCATACAATGCAGCAGAAGAAGTACGAGGAGTACGCATATGTGTTAAGCGTTGAGCCTAGGGGCAAGTCTATCAGGGTTAAGGGTAGAGAAGGCATAATAGTGCAGGCTATAGGGGAAGAGAGGTTAACACTGCTTGAACTCCTAGGCACGCCAGGGATAAGCATAGATGTTGGTGAGAGGGTCTACATAGGCAGAGAGGGTAGAACTAAGATACTAAGCGTTCTAGGCAAGTTGGAGTACAATGAGTTGAGCCCATATGCTAAGGATGAGTTACCAAATGTTATAGAGAGTATTGTGAAGAATAATGAGCGTAGGTTCATAGAGTTCATCAACACAGCAGGACCTATAAACCCAAGGATACACAAACTTGAACTTATACCAGGTATAGGTAAGGTTATCATGATGAATATACTGAAGGAGAGAGAGATGAAGCCATTTGAGAGCTTTGATGATCTGCAGAAGAGGACTGGTCTTAGGGAACCACATAAACTCATAGCGAAGAGGATACTACAAGAGATAAGTGGGGATGAGAGGATAAACCTATTCATAAAGTAGTTCCTCTAATACCATTAAAAGATGAAGGTAGTAACATTACTATACTACTCCAGGTATATTATATAGAAGATTGACTGATCTAACCATCTTAATAAAGGTGGATCATCAGAATAATAAAGAAGGTGGGATGAAGGAGGAGAAGGATGATGATAATGATAATGATAGTTATAGTTCTGATATCTACAATCCAGCAGAGGATACATTCATGCTTGCAAGTGCTGTTGATGGATTACATGGCGATGATGCATTAGAGATTGGTACTGGTAGCGGTTACATAGCATCCATATTAAGCAAGGGATTCAAAAGGGTTGTGGCAACAGATATCAACCTTGAAGCACTCATCTACGCCAAGAGCAGTAATTATAGCAGTGGAGATGTGGAGTTTGTATGCTGCAACAGTGCTGATGCCATATCAGGTATATCATTTGATCTAATAGCAGTAAACCCACCTTATCTACCATCTGAGCGTATAGAGGATGCAACTGTTGATGGAGGAAGGTATGGGATAGAGGTTGCAATGAGCATGCTAAAGAGTGCTTCAAGGTTGCTCAGAGATGATGGTAGGATAATCATGGTAATATCATCTCTAGCAAGGTATGATCTCTTACTCTCCTCACTTCATGGTATTGGGTTAGAGGGCAGGATAACTGCTAGGAAGAGATATGGGTTTGAAGACCTGCTCCTGATTGAGATGAGATCTATTAAGCATGCAACTCAACAACATCAAGATCATCAAGGATGAAGTCCTTGCCAACCTTGATTATGCTTCCATGCCTCCATACCCTTGCATACTTGAATGCTCTCGCAAAGTCCTTATGGATCCTCTCTGCAAGCTCTATAACCTTTGAGCCTCTATGCATAAGCAATGGCTCATCTACAGGATCAGAGCCTACCTTCTTTGTGAATACCCTTATAAGTCCAATATGCTTGAGCAGATCTAGCATCAATGAGTCCTTATCACCGTTGAACCTGATGAGATCTATTCCATTAACATCACAAACGTTATCTGCAAATGCTACAAATACAGCATCCTTGCTGATCCTTCCAAATATAGCATCTTCAACATCCTCTAACGTTGTATTCGAGTAGAGCCTAACGATCACATTCTTTATACCATAGCTCTTGATGAGGTTGAATACACTACCCTCATCAACATAATCAGATCTACCAACTATCCTTATTCCTCCATGGGGAGTGTACTCTATCTCAGCCCTAGATCTTGCTAGGATATTGATACTCCTTGCCTCAAACCATTTGCATACATCATCCATATACTTGCTGGAGTCAACAACAACCATTATTGCATCAGCATTCCTTGCTATACTTATAAACTTGTCAAGTCTATCCTCCCCTATCATGTAATCCAATGGGGTTAAGACCATCTGAGCCCTTATGTTGAGTGCAGAGAATACACCTATCCTAGGCCTCATGAGAGCATCGTAGATACTAACACTCAACCCAGTAAGCCTCTTAAACAGGTTTAGTGATGAGTTAATTGTACCAACAAGTGCAACTTGGAGGGAGCCTTCCTTCTTAACAGTCCACTCCTGCCTTGTACTGCCTCTCTTCCTACTCCTCCTCTGCTCAACCTCTTCTTCAAGTGCTGCTATCTGCCTCTTTATGCTCATCTCAAGCTTCTCAGTTGCCTTGTGCTTTGGCATAAGGGAGTAGAACTCCTTCAGTAGCCTGAGTTTGAGTTCGGGGTCTTTAGCAGCTATAGCCTCTGCCCATTTTGCCTTTGCCTCTTGCGTTAGGTTAGTTACCATACTCCCTCATAATATATGTGCCATTGATACTTATTAAAATAACAGATGTAGCAAACTACCTGTGCTGAAATGTGTTAAATTGTATCAATATTATTATTGTTCTACTTCTACTCATCTACCAAGCATCTTAACTGCTCTTGCTGCTATCTCTTCAGCCATCTTGCTAGTTGTTGCATTACCCCCAAGATCATACGTCACATACCTACCCTCATTTATAACATCCCTTGTTGCATCGAATATAGCCTTTGCTATATCCTTCTCTCCAAGGTACTCAAGCATCCATGCACCAGAGAGTATTGTTGCTGTAGGATTCATTTTGTTCAAACCTTTGTACTTTGGTGCAGAGCCATGTGCTGGCTCGAACATGGCATAACTATCTCCAAGGTTTGCTGAATACACATTGCCTATTGAGCCTAGATGTGCACTTGCAGTCTCTGATACAACATCCATGAAGAGGTTAGTGCTTACTAGTACGCATCCATTGAACCTCTCTGGGTTCTTAACCAACTGCTGGCACATGTTATCGATATAGTACTCCTCAACCTGTAATCCTTTGCTTGAGCATATGGACGTTACAGCATCTATGAATATGCCATCAGTCTCCTTGAGTATGTTCCTCTTAGTTATAGCAATTACCTTACTGTAACCCTTCTCTACTGCTATCTCTCCTGCCTTCTTTGCTATCCTCTCGCATCCCTTGCGTGTTATCTTCCTTATCGCTATTGCAGCATCATCACCAATCTTGAACTCTATCCCAGCGTAGAGCCCTTCAGTTGCCTCCCTAACACATATGAAGTCAAGCTGCCTTGCTGAGCGCTCATATGTCTTTATTGGCCTTATGTTTGCATAGAGGTCGAATGTCTGCCTTAACGTTACTGCAACACTCCTAGGTGCCTTTGGTGATGGTATAGTTGTTGTTGGTCCCTTGAAGCATGCATTACTCTCTCTAAGTATCTTCCATGTACTCTCTGGTATGTATGAATCACCGTTATGCCTCTCCCACCACTCTGCTCCTGCTTCACATGGTATCAACTCTACAGATGTGTTGCATCTCTTCAACACAAAGAGCATGGCATCTACAAGCTCTGGTCCAACACCATCGCCACGTATAACTGCAGCCTTTGGCATCCTGCATGCATCTCATAGAAGAGTATTTAATCCTATCTTGCTTCTTCACTTTCTCATAAGGTATGATAAGGCAAGACTTGTTAAAACCTTCTTAATCCTTAATCATCTACTCCTTAATTCAAGTCTTATGTTTAAACCATCCTCTATCGCAACCTTAGCAGGATCACTGCCTATGTTGATGAACTCTTGCTGCCCTTTGCCCTTAACCCATATGCTTATCTCATAACCCTCTGTATCAAGATTCCATAGCCTTAACAGATCAAGCAGTGTGAACCTTATGGGCCTTGAGTAGATAACATAAACATTGCCATCTCCTCTAGTATGCAATGGTCTTATGCAGTTCTCATCCCTCCCTATGCCTTCTGGAACCTCTACTGGTTTACCATCTATGGTAACGCTAAGCACCGCATGTAACTTGAACGGCAGATCCTCACTGGTTATGCATTGCTGTAGTGGTGGCTTGCCTGATATGAATTGACTTATTATGAATGCTATCCCTGTACCTACGCCTATGAGTATGACTGGCATTATTATCTGCCACTTGGTTAGCTTCTTCTTATCCTCTCCTGGGGCCTTCCTAGGCTTTACCATGATAGAGTAGAGGAGTAGCATACATTAATACTTAATTAAGTTTATTTATCCAATGGGCGAAGGATACATGAATGGGATGGGTAGATGATGCCGGGGTGCCCTAGCCTGGTAGGGGGCAGGCCTGCTAAATAGTAGGTTTAGATCTATGCAGCAAGTCTGTGGCCCGTATGGGCCGCACGGGTTCAAATCCCGTCCCCGGCGCTATTATATATTGGTATGAGCATGTATGATTACAAGAGCATAACAGAGTGCTGGCTGAAGCGTGTAAAGGAAAGGGAAGCAGGATATGACTACTACTACTGCTACTACTACTGCTGCTACCATTACTATGGACTTGCTTGTAGGTTTGTGAATGCAGTAAGGAAGTTTAATGTTCGTATAAACGCTAACAGGACAGACCATAAATGCGTTTGATAATCTCTATATTGCTATTATCTTGTTCAGATATAAGATTTGAACAGAAAACTAAATCGCTAGGTGCTATTAGTATACTTTCAATGATTATGCTGACTGTAATCTCTTTGCTATATAGTCTATATTCTTTATACACATGCCTAGGAGGTGTTGATATATCTCTATTGCTCTATTCAACGCCTCATCCTCCTTGACCTTGCCATCCTCTATATCCTTCATGAGCACCTCTACCATCTTCCTTGCATCTGGGCTTACTAGCCTAAGATCCAATCCCTTCAACGCATCTATCACAGCAATTCCTAACGGGGTTGGTCTGAACCTATTATGTACTTTGGTTGCATAGCCTCTCTTGAGTAGGAGGGATGGGAACTCTGCCCTAGTTGCATCTGTACCTATTCCATGCCTCTCCATAACCTCTAGTAGTTCAGCCTCGCTTAACCTACTTGGGGGCTTGGTCTTTGCCTTAACAAGATCAATGCTTACAATATCTACACTACTATCTACCATAAGTGATGGCAACCTACTCTCCTTTGGCATGAAGTAGCCATATATCTTGAAGAAGCCCTCATCCTTTATGTATTGTCCATCTGCATACAGTTCTACACAACCCTTCACCGTAGTAAGTCTTGCATGCTGTTTAACAACAGAAGCATCTCCAGCAAATGCATTAGCAAGGAACCTCCTTGCTATATACTCCCATACATCCCTCTCTATGCTAGAGCCATGGTATGGGCTTACTGGATATATAGGAGGATGTGCACCATCATCAAGCATCCCATTCCTTGCCCTTGGTATATGAGCATCAACATCTACACTAAGCCCATTCAGTGCTGCACTCAGAGGCTTGGCAAAATCAAAGCCTTTTGGATACCTGTTGGTATCTGTTCTAGGGTATGAGATGTAGCCCTTCGAGTATAGATCCTCCATGACATCAAGGATGTATGCAGCGCTCTTCCCAGTGATCCTTACAAGGTCCCTTAACGCATCATCTGTTCTCAATGGTAATGGTCTATGGATGACCATTGCACTCTCCTTGTACTCAAGTACACTTGCCTTGCTAGAATTTCTACACGATTCATAAACTTGCATAGCATACTCCTCCCCCTCATACATATCCTTGCTCTTAGCCTTGAACCTAACACCATCATGCTCTATTAACGCCTCTATGTACCAATAGTTTACTGGCTTGAAGTTCTCTATCTCCCTCTCCCTCTCAACTATGAAGTTAAGGGTTGGTGTTTGGCATGAGCCCCAACTTATCAAACCCTTACCATTATCCTTACCCTTACCATTATGCCTATTGGTTCCATGCTTTATACTCTTGCTAATACTGGTGTTTAAATACTCCTTATCATTAGTATCCATACCCATCCTACTACTTAATGTAAGTAATCTTGTATATGCTGCTCCAGTGAGTAGATCAAACTTATGCCTGAACATAGCCTTGCTAACCCACCTCCAGTTAAGGCTACTCTCTAGCCTATTCCATGCACCTAGAATCTCCCTTCTATCTGTTGAGTTGAACCTCATCCTATAGTACTTTCCATCCTTCCTTACATTTCTGTACAACATCAGTACCTCATAGCCTATCAACTCACCCTCATGATCATTATCTGTAGCAATAACAAGCAGATCATCATCCTTGCAATTGCTGAAGATACTGCTTAGTTTAGAGTAACTCTCTCTATCCCTTACTGTATATCTGAACTTCCTAACATCCATAATATCCTCTACAGTCTCTAGACGCCAGAGTCTTAGAGTTGTAGGAAGATCTATATCCATTATATGCCCCCTTACCCATTCAACCCTTGCCTTTATACTTGGAGGTAGTGCATCCTTTATAGCCATTGCAACACTTGACTTCTCTGCAACCACTATGAACATATCTCTATAGATTACTCACAAACAGGATATTAATTCATATAGAGTTGATAAGGTTAACAAACTTGTCCATGCTAACCTCGAACCCATACCTCTGCTCCTCCCTCTTCATATGCTTGTATATGTTGTAGAGCAGCCTTGAGTGCTTGAGCATACTGAACTTCCCCTCCATCTTGAGGCGTAGAACCTTGTACACATCATCGTAGTAGCCAAACTTCTCATGTAGCATTGCTCTATACGCCTCTGGACTGTACTCTCCTTCAACCATTAATGTGTAGAGTATCTCTGCTGACTGGAGTGATGGTGTTATCCCTTCACCAAGGATCGGGAATACAGTACCTATGGACTCCCCAACACCTACAACATTGCCATATGCTACAGGATCCATCCTTGTTGGAGGTGCAAGTCTTACAGGTCTACCTATCCTCATTAGTATCCTTGCCTCAGGCTCCTCTTGGAAGAACTCATTTACACCATAGTACACCTTCTTAAAGTCCCCAGAGCCTACAAACGCTCTCCCATTGCCTAGTGGGAAGTGCCAGAAGTAACCCATTGCGTTCCTATAACCTATAACATAAAAGTCCCTCTCATTCTTCAAGTTATCAACCATGTACTCCCATACAGGGATTGTTAGATCCTCTTTAGGCTTTGGTAACATAGATCTATGGAATCCTGTGCAGTCTAGAACGTAATCGTACTTGTGCACTGGGAATGTATCCCTTACACATCTTACACCATAGTTCACGTTTATGCCCTTGAGCATATCCTGCTCCCATCTCCTCTTATCGTATGTGATGAGCCCAATCAGCCTTAGATGATCATGCTTACCATTCTGCAGGTATATGTCCAGCCTATTGCCTACATGAAGTATGTAGTCCTTGAAGTTAAGCCCAACCATACTGCAGAAGTGCTCAAGCATATACTTGCTTGTGCCCCATGCACATACAGGGAAGTGCTTCTCCTTGCTGTACATCTCAAAGACCTCTACTGTATGACCTTTGCTGTTAAGTAGCGATGCCAAGAAACTACCTGCAACCCCTGCACCTATTATTGCAAACCTCATCACACACACCTCTCCATCATGTCTCTACAGTCTTCTGCTCAAGCATGAGCCTCACCATGTGCCTTGGTGCCTGCCTTAATATCTGCACATACTCATTATCCTCAAGATCCTCTATCTCTTTAAGGGCAAGGTTAAGCCTAACATCTATATCATTGCTCATATGCTCTATCAATGGTACCCAGCGTTCAAGCACTATACTTGCTATATCTATATGCCTACCCATAATCATATCCAGTATCTCCTTTATAGAGTCGCTGTAGTAGTAGAGGCATGCTGGAACCAACGTTATTATCTTATGCACATTTGCCTTGCCAGTCTCAACTATCCTGAGCACTTCCCTCAGGTCATCTGCAATCTGGAATGCTTCTCCACATCTAGAGCCGTAGTTGTATACCCTCTCACCCATCTCTAGCCTGTTTGCTGCTATTGCCCCCAACTTTGAAGCAGCACCAAAGAGCGCTCCAGTCTTCAACTTTATTATAACATCGTACAGACCAGAGGGGAACCTTCCAGAGGTTATCTCATCCACAAGTAGCATTGGGTTCAATGGTTCTTGAAATGCTCCTCTAGCAACTGCTGCTATAGCCTCAGCAACAGCCTTTGCATCATCCCTGCTCATATCACTCATCATGTTTATCATGTAGGATAGGATAAGATCTCCAAAGAGTACTGCCCTTCTTGAACCCTCAAGCGTCCATATGGCTGGTCTACTCCTCCTCACAGTATCAAGATCAACGTAATCATCATGGATGAGGGTAGCAGCATGTATGTACTCTATAGCAACTGCCCTAGGCAGTGCATCCTCAAGCCTTCCTCCAAGTGCTTGGCATACAAGGCATGTGAGTGTGCCTCTAGCCCTCTTTCCTCCTTCTATACTCTCCTTCAATACGCTAGCATACTCTGAAGGCATACGCTCTATGAATAGTGGGAGGAGCCTTGCTATCCCCTCATCTATCTTTGGTTTTGTAATATGCCAGTACTCTATTATATCCATATAAACACCTCTTGCTATAACGTTAAATTATTTTAGAGATGATTACACATGTTTACTTCGCCTCTCTTACAGCATCAACACTTATATCCTTGAATACCACACTATCACCCTTAGTCCTAACCACACTTAGCAATGCCCTAACTATAGGATCGTCCTCATCAACCCCCTCCCCTACTATATCAACCCTCCTTATCATCTTGCCCTCCTTGTAGAGTATGAATGTGTTCATCTAAATCCACGCCATCATAATATCTACTCCAATGAAATAAAAAGGTTTTATTATATAGATGGCACTAGCCTAGCAGTATGTTACATGCAGGTATAGAGATGGAGAGGGTTGTGAAGGTTGATAGTAGCATGGTTATAGACTTCCTTGGAGATGATGGTAGAGTGTTATCAACACCAAGCATGGTAGATGCAATTGAGAGGCTATGTAGAGAGATGGTAAAGCCTTATCTCAAGGAGGATGAGGATACTGTTGGTGTAAGGATAGATGCAAAGCATATGGCCCCAACACCTCTAGGCATGAGCATAAGAGTACATGCATTACTTGTAAGCGTAGATGGTAGAAGGCTTGTATTTCATGCCGATGTTCACGATGAGCATGAGAAGGTTGGAGAAGCTGTGCATGAGAGGTTCGTAATTAACAAGAGTAGGTTCGTAGCGAGAGTAAGGGCTAAGGTAAGGTAAAGTAAAGTAAGGTAATACGTATGAAGTATGTTGAATATATAGTCATTGCATCGTATATGGTGTTGATTATCTATTCTACATGCTATGAATGAGTTAATTCATATGAACGAGGCTAATCTCCTTATAACGCTCGATCTGAACTCCTCCCTTATTCTGAATGCCTCAGTACCAACATAGAATATACTGTAGAGCCTGTATACCCTCAAGACTCTTTCTTTATCTTCATCTTCATCTTCGCCTTTGTCATATTTAGACTCATCATTGCTATAATAGCAACCTATCTCTACTATCCTTCTGAACGTCTCAAGCCTGTGCTTCATTATTACACTACCTATCCCAAGCCTCTTAGCCCTTATATCGCATACTACGCCATCTGGCAATACATCCACATTGATTATACTCTTTGCATCAAGTAGTATCTCATCTGAGTAGGCTTTGCGTATGTTAACCTCCCTCTCTATAACCTTGCCAACCTCCTCCTGCCTCACCACATCCACACTTACAGGTGCATCAACTAGTATGCTCAACAACTGTTCAACTGTGCCTACCTCTGCAAGGAGTAACTTCTCTATCCTTGATAGTTTGATACATGCAGCATCCTCCAACTTCTTTAGTGCTGAGAGCATGCTAGTACCAAAGTCTCCAGAGCCAACCTCTACAGATACCTGCTTTATCATCATGATAGTAACATCCTCACCATAAGCATCGATATCGCTACTCCTATACTACCTATACTCATTAACTTTAGCATCCTCTCATACATGATGATCTTTTTCTCTTTCTCATCCATATGAGAGCGCTTCAACTCCTTGTATGGTCTAGACACCCTTATCTCTGCATAAGCTACTAATGCAGTAATGGATGATGCTATAAGCGCAGATATGGATATGCTATTAGTCTGCATAACATACCCAGCAAGCAATGGTAATCCTCCCCATGATATAGAGAACCATAGATTGCTATGGAACCTACCATTGAAGAGTTCAACATTGTATGCAAAGAGGAAGAAGCCTTCAAGCACTGCTATTATTGCAAGGAATGGCACATAAAGCACTATATAGTATATGCCTATGGTATATGCAACTGCCAATGCTATAATTGCTATAGCAAGAAGTGTTCTATTGCTGAATACATTCCCCCATGGCTTACGCTTAGAACCTATGCTATCTAATGCATGTGCAGATACACCCAATGCTAGTAGGTAGATGAGTACTATAGCGATAAGCCTATCCCATATGATGTTATCAGCCAAGAGAGAACCTATTACAACAAATGATACACACATCCCAGTGTATGGGAGGAAGAGCATCCCAATGGCTACCCTGAATCTTAGAGGACCAAACTTTGGCACGAACCACTCATCAAGCCTGCTATCATACATTATAATGTATAAGTGAGACGATGAATAAAAAGTTATTTATAGCTGCTAGAGGTTATACATAATTAAAGATAGGATTAATATTACTGAAAATATTTAGAGATATGTATGAGAATACTGGTTACTGGGGCAACTGGTTTTATAGGCAGAAGGCTAGTTAGGAGGCTCATCAATGGAGGGCATGAGGTTACCTGCTTAGTCAGGAGTGATGGTGCAGTTACCAATCCCAAGACCATTGGAGCAAAAGAGTGTATAGTTGCTGATATAACAAATAGGGAGAGTGTGATGAAGGCCATCGGCATTGCTAAGGATATAGATGTGCTCATCCACCTTGCTGCACTCAACCCATTGATAAAGGATAGAAGACTACAGTATGATGTTAATATCAATGGGATGAGGAACCTAATAGATGCAATAGTAAGTGCTAGGCTAACCTTGAAGAGGGTTATATACGCTCAGGGCATGGGTGTATTTGGGAATGTACATGGTGCAATCGTTGATGAGGATAGCCAGTATAGACCAGAGACATGGTTCACAAGGTTGAGGAGTGATGCTGAGATGATGCTCTGGGATGCAAGCAAGGATGCTGGCTTCAGTATAAGCATTGCTATACTTGGGGATGTGTATGGAAATGGTGGATGGTTCACAAACATAATGGTTAAAGGGTTGATTAAGAGCATCTTTGGGTTAGGATTCATGATACCTGGTGCTGGCGATTACTATAGATGCTTGATACATGTGGATGATGCTGTAGATGCACTAGCGCTAATGGCTGAGGTTGATTATGCAGGGAATGAGAGGTTCATAGTATGCGATGATGAACCCTGTATGTTCAGAGAGTTTGTATACTACACCGCTGATATGCTAGGGGTCAAGAGGCCTCCAAGGATACCATTATGGCTTGCAAAACTATTTCTTGGCAGTGATATGGTAGATACGTTGACAGCATCTGTAAGGGCAAGCAACACCAAGGTTAAGCGTATGTTAAATTTAATGTTAAGATATCCAGATTACAGAGTTGGTGTAAGATCTGTTGTAGATGAGATAAGGAGTGTTAGCGGTAACAGATTGGCTATGTAAACATATACATGAGTATATACGATTAAGGATGATGCCATTATGATAATTGCTTACTCACATGTTAGCCTTTCCTTGCATACACAACTGCTGCTGTATTGAATGTAAGGTTTATACAACCTACATCCTTGAACCCATGTTTATTCAATGCATCTATAAGTTCAGTAACCCAACACCTTCTCTCTACTATAACCTTGTCAAGCTCGTTAAATACAGATCTCCATTCGTACATGAATCTTCCAAGAAGCCTTAGAAGCATAAAATATGCATGCCATAGGTAGCGCATGGTGCCCCTTGGATACGTAAAGTCATGCATAACCACTATACCACCACTCCTCAACAGCCTCTTGCACTCCATTACAACCTTCTCTATATCACAGTACTTTGCAAGGTATGATGCAGTGATTATATCAACTGTACCATCTCTCAATGGTATGAACTCTGCAGCTGCATTAAGCAATACTATATCATAGTAGTTGAGGTTCCTAGCCTTGCTATCTGCTATTACTAGGCTATTATACATCAGATCAAGACCATATACCCTAGAGACCTTGCCTCTCAATGCAAGTGTTAATATACCTGTACCACATGCAAGATCCAATGCAGTATAATCCCCTTCTGGAACAAACCTTAGCATAACTCTCTTCCATACAGCATCCTGCCCAAATGTGGTTAACCTAACAACTCTATCATACATGCTAGATGTATGCTTAAAGAATCTTATAGCAATCTCATGTCCAGTATGCATATCTACTTATGTTATGCCGATGATAAATAAAAGGTATTAGAAAGGTGCAATTACCCTGCCTTTGTCTTCATATTGCTAGTATCCAACCTTGCTAGTGTTGCACCGTTCCTTCTACTCATATCCTCATCATTTAAATTGATGCTCATCTTCTTATCTGATACCCTCTTAACTGATCCTACATCATTACCATGGATCTCTACACTGAACCTTGCAACATCTAGCCAGTTGTTATACTCCTTTACTGTTATCTTCTTGCTCATAGCTATGCCAGTGACTGGAGGTGAGGAATGTGAGTAGAATGCAAATTCGTGTAGTGATAGAGAGAGCATCTCATCCCTGCTCAAGGGAAGGAGTGACTTGAATAGTGTGACAGTTGCTATATCGCATTTGAAGCATATTATTGTTCTACATAGCGCTGGTATCTCCTTTGCTATATCATCTGGGAGTGAGTTGATGCTTTGTGTTGCTATAGTAACCTTTACATTGAACTTTCTCAACGTATTTAATACCTCTCTTATTGCAAATGATGGGAAGAGATGCGCCTCATCTATGAAGAGGTTGAATGGAGTTGGTGGAGATGATGTAGAATGCCTTGAATGCCTCTTCGCTTCAACATATACAAGGTGTATCAGTAATGAGCCCAAGAATGCAACTATATCATCAGATGCTATATCTGCAAGATCAACAACTATGAACTTGCCTTCTCTCATCATCTGCCCTATATCTATACCTAATCTTGAGTTTAGTATAAACATGGCTAGAGGTGTCGATAGTATCTTATCTAGTTTGTTGTATACAACACCAACGGCCTCCTTCTTGTAGTTCTTCTCAAATATCTCATACCAGAAGTGTAATGCATCTAGATCTGTAACATTCCTAAGTATAGAGTCTCGAAACTCCTGATTTATTATGAATGATCTTAGATCTTTGAGTGTTATCTCTTTACCAACATCTAGGAGCACGTTCAGTGCGTTCCTAAGTATAGTCTCAAGCCTATCGCCCCAAGAGTCAGAGTATAGGTTCTTAAGTACATTAAGGAATGACATAACAACAACATGCTTATCCTCCTCATCTCTACACTCTAAAGGGTTTACGCTGATTACCCTCTTGAACCAAATTGCAGTTGCAGGGTTTATGTATACTGTGTTACTCCAAAGTTCTCTAGGTATCATCATCAATACCTCTCTAGCAAGTGTACCATGGGCATCTATTAGCATGAATCCATGTCTACGCTTTATGCATTGCAAGATCAACAACTTCATAGTCTCAGACTTCCCTGCTCCGCTCTCTCCGAATATTGCAGTGTGTATCCTATCTCTGCTTAATATTCCATATGCTCTCCCATCATCACTAAATCCTATTATATCTATCTCATCATTGTTGATCATTCTAACATCTATAGGGTATCAGCATCTACCACAAGCCCAGTTGTAAACGTCCTCCTATCTGTTGTAGCAAGTCTCAAGATAGATGCATCCTTTGGTAATGCAACTATGCTTGCAAGTTCTACATCACTCAATATACACTTCTTTAGCACTCTTGCATGTTCAACTACGCTAGATAGATCTGAGAAATGATCCCCAGCCCTCTTATTGTTGCTATATGCTACAAGCCCATAGGGCAATGCACCCTCTAGCATATCTAGAGTTCTAACATCCTCTGCTCCCAGTGCTAGCACTGTATGGAAGTGTTTTAGCCTCATCTTCCATCTAGCCTTCTCAACAAGGCTCTCAGTAAGTGGGGATAACCTCCTTACCCTCTCATTTGATGTAAACAGGCTCTTCAATGCTTTTACAAGTGAGTGTTCATGACCTTCCTTCCTCATTATCCATCGGCTTATGGAGTATGCCTCATCCTTATACTTTGCATAACATGCAAGTATACATTCTACTCCACCTTTACCATCACTGTTACCAATATTGTCAAGCTCCTCCAGCATGGTGTAGATTATGCTTGGTCTAACCTTCTCCACTATGGGTAATGCACTATGTACCCTCATCTTATAATAGCGAGTAAGACTGTATCGTAGAGATGGGTTCCATTCTAGCCTCTCAAGTCTAGCATTTTGGATCCCTGAAAAATGCATTGCGTTGATATCATCTGTCCTAACGAGTATCCTAGTCATACCATTCTTACGTATAATGAATATTGCAAACTCATCAACCCTGTAGAGTAGGTTAAGCATCTCTTCCTCCCCATCCTTGAAGTTTGGATACAGCCTCAACTCATACCACTTCATCTCCATCATCTTGCTCCCCATCAATGAATATGGTATTTTTAAATATGCTATTGATATGTGATGCTGGGAGAACTAACAGAAGAGGAGAGGGTAAGATGGTTAAGGATAGTGATAAGTGCTGTTATAGCAGGGCTGATAATCTTTGCTGCACCAGAGATAACTGCGTGGATAACAGGAATAAGCATAGATAATCCACAAGGCAATATACCAAGATCCCTTGTAGAGAGGATTGGTATGATCTTCATGCTGACAAGGTACTTTGGAGGAGCAATAGTAACCATAGGAGTTATAGCTGGGGTGATCAAGCTCTGATGCCTATAAGGAAGATCGATGCTATAGCAATAGCACTTCTGCTTGTATACTTTGCTGTACTACCAAAGATAGAGCAGCCATTCATCACAACCTTCTTTATTTTCTGGATCACTGCATATACTCTTGATGCAGCAAGTACAGTACTAAGCAGGAATATAACGTATGAGACCAACAGGATCTTTGCATTGTTTGCTAGAATGCTAGGTCCACTTCCAGCACTAGCAGTACATTTTGCCATAGAGGTTCTGTTCATAACGTTCTTACCATTCGTATTCCTTAGGATGCTAAGCATTGAAGCTAGTGCATTCATAGCCATGGTTACAGGGATGCTACATGCTTATGCTGCACTCTCTAACATCATGTTCAGACCATCATCGTCGTCATCATCAACAACAAATAAATCCATTTATTTTGGATCTTATCGTTTACATACATTATATATCTAGCAAGTATTGTAGGTGATGGTTGAGGTACTCTGGTTTGAGGATATAGAGCCATTGAAGCAGCCTGTATTTGACTTCCCATTGCTAGGAAGGATAAGCATGAAGCAGATGGGTATAGTAGGATCAGCATCTATCATAGCATTAGCAAGTAGAGATATTCTTATAGCAATGGCATCATTAACTATAGCACTATTCGTTGCTATGACTAGATATAGAGCAGTGAGTATGGATGAACTTATCTACTCGCTCATCCTTTATGGTATGAAGCATAAGGTTAAACCATCTATAGAAATAATCTTCAGATATGTTAATGAACTGTTACTCAATAATGGTTATAGTAGGATAATACTTGCAAGAATGGTTAATAAGATTTGTAAGGAGATAAGATGTAGATTGGATAAGAAGTATGCTTATAGTAGTAATGGTAAAGGGATGAGAGGTCATGAAGATAGCATAATAATATTGAATTCTAATACTGTAAGATTGAGACTAAGGCTCATTACCAAAGATGGTAGAGCAATAGCAAATAGGTTAGCAAGGATATATCTGGATGATGATCTCCTTACCAACATAACATCTGACAACAATGGTGAGTTAGATGTTATATTATCTCTAACCTCTACAAAGAATAGTAACCTTAGAGTGTATGTTGATGGCTATAGTAAACCCTTACTTGAGAAAGTAGTAACTGTAATTTCTGCATAGCAAGTGGTTGTGACCATATATGGTGTTTGGGCTTAGTGCTGGGCTATTAACAGTTATAGCAGTATTTGCTGTTATAGCGTTGATAGCATTAAGTATTGGTATAGTTAACACAATAGGTAATACATTCACTGATATAGCATTAACTCTACCAAAATTCAATTATGATGATGATAATAATAGTGGAAGCAATCTAACAATGTATACGTTCTTCAGGGACTCCTCACTCTACATCATTGCAATAGTACTCATCCTTGCAGGGATATCCTTGGTGTTTGAGAACCTTGCAATACTTCCAAGGCATACAGCATACTCTATGATATCTAGAAGTGCTATACTCATAATAATGCTCTTTGCTTTCCCACTATTCTGGGACCCAATTGCATATAGTATAGAAGAGTTCAGTCTATACATATTGAGTCAAGAGGATCCATCAAGGGCTGATGAGAAGATTAAATGGTTATGGGAGAATATATCAGCAATAGCTGCTCCAAGCATGCCAGATCCTATGGACCTTCTAGATCCTGCCAAGCTATCTGAGCATTTATTTGTTGATGTGTTCATGGGTGCATTCAAATCATTCATAGCGTTGATGCTCATGATGAGCCTCTACCTCATAGGTACAATAAGGCTTGTACTTACAGCAGTGCTCATAATAGGTTTACCTCTAATCTTGATGATATCGCTCATACCATTCCTGAAGAGGATAAGTGATATGCTGATCAACACACTCATAGGGTTGAGCATTGCACCAATACTCTCAAGCCTTACAGTTGCTGCTGGCTCAGCATATGTTATGGGTGCTGATCTGGAGCCATTGCAGTTATGGATAGCAAGTGTTGCCATAGCATCACTTGCAGTATACTTTCCTGCACTCTTGGCTCCAGCTATTGGTTCATTAATCACAACTATAAGTGCATGGGTCACTGGGGCAGGAGTATCTGGCATACTTTTTGCAGGAGGTTCAATAGCAGGTGCTGCAAGGGGGGCAGTGGCAGGTATAGGCACAATAGCCTCTGGTCTAGAGTCTACACTTGGCAGGACTCCAACAGCGCTTGAACTTGCAAGGGCAGCGATGAGTACTCCAGCAGTAAAGACGATAGGGAAGAGTGCAGCAGCAGGATTTGGTGCAGGTATGCTTGGAGGATTATTAGCATCCATAAGACCAGCAACAGAGGCTCTAAGCATACCAAGTATAAGTAGATTCACAGATAATGCTGTAAAGAGTACATTCATAACAGCAAGTAATGAAGGTAGAGAGTATGGTATGGAGATGGTAAGGAACTTTGCTGGATCTCTTATAGAGGGTGCAATAGCATACTATGCTTCAATAAAGCCTAATGCATCTGTTGATGGTAGAGAAGTTAATAGATGGTTCTATACTGTGAAACGCTTGTATGAGGATGGGGATTACAATGCTCTAACAAGGTTTGCAAATGAGTACTTTATGCTTCCAGATAACATACTTCATGGTAGAGAAGAGGTGTTTGGCAGGGTGTTTGGAGAGTATATAATGCATATAGGCAAGGATAAGAGACCATTAACAAACCTCTACTACTGGCTTGAGCAGATAAGGGAGAGGGGAGGGATAAGCAGAGTTGCAGATCCTAGGCTATTGAAGGAGATTATAAGCAATAGGGATGCTAATAGGGAGAAGGTTGAGAGCATGTACAACATAAGATTGCCAAATCCAAACTTTGAGGTTATAGATCTAACTGTATGGGTTGATGATGTGAGTGATGATGCACATAAAGATGATAAGAATGGATAAAACAAATAAACGATAAACCTGTAACCTGTATTACTATACTCTTTTATTTGCCCAATTATATTATTGATGAGCAATAATAATAGAATAACAAGAAGATTGATATTCTGTGTATCTATAACATTAACAGCAATTGTGATTTTATATCTTCATAATATGCAAGTATATGCATCTAGCCCCTGTGAACTCTATGCAGAGATAAGGGTATCGCCATTATACCATAACGGTAGCATTAGGCAGAACCCTGATGGTACTTATTATGCTGGTGATGCATTTGCATACAGTGTATACCATGGTTATAACAATACAGATGAAGGGTCCTGCATAGACTACTCATACTGGCTTGAGGCTGATTCTAGTGCTATAATTCATGGTTCAAGCACATCTGGCATAGTTGAGATAAAGACAGATGCAAGTATAGGCATACATGCTATCAGATTCCAGCAGAGGATAACCCATCAGATATGCATAATGGCGATGGAGGATAGTATATGCTTTAAGTTCAGATACTCAAAGAGCACAGTTCATACATATACAGTAGTGGATCCAATGCTTGAAGTATATCTAAGCAAAGGTCAACTCATAGATGGAGATGGATTTGTAGCAATGAATAGAGATGGAACATACTATATTGGAGATCCAGTTGCAATAATTCATAAATCTAACTACATATTCAAGAATGAGAGGAGAGGAACATTACATATCGTTATGGAAAAGAGATATGATGATATTACTCTTGCATATGAATATAATTGTTTAATAAATCAATGCAGATATAACTTAGCATATGAGGAGTATACTTCAACATTAGATCTTACATATAATGATGGTGTAACCATCTATCGTACTAATAACTCTTCACCTACTCCACATACTATAATATATGATGTGAAATTGATCAATATAGATAAGGTCATAGCAAAGAGAGATGTGAGTATAGATATCATGCTTGTAAGGTATAGACCAGTATATCATTACTATGCATATATCGTGCTCAATGATGATAAACCATGGTCATACAATAAGAGTGTTGCTATTGCATTGCATTATCATGGTAGTATGGATGATGATGGAAAAAGCATACATCCTTTAAGGAGAAGCAAGCTCAACCACTATGAGTACACTTTAAATGATGGTATAGAGGAAGGATATCTAAATGTTACCTATACCAATGCTCATGGGTTTAACACAAAAAGTAAGGCATTGATATTTGAGTATGAAGGTTATGGCAAGATAGTCTTCTCTCCTATAATCGATGGTGAGTATAGACCAAAATCTATTCTAACGTTAAACATGAAGATATACTCTGCAGATTTTGCTAACTATGATATGCTAGAGGTTATTAATGTTGATTACACTTATCCCTTAGTAAGGTTCTCAACACGGCTAGATATCTTTGTATATGGTTCTGATGGCAAGATAAGAGATTTGCCTATAAATGTTGATATGAAACCATTAGGTAACTATCTTCATGATTATATGAGGAGCAAGGTTATTCATGATAGTGCTCATGAAACATTTGCAGAGATGGTTATCGGAGATATGTATGCAAGAGATAATCATGCTAGTAGCATTGGTCATCTTAGCATGGTGATTAACTACACATCACATTACATTCCTGAATCAGTACTTTCAAGATACAATATATTAGATATGCCCTTATACATAGCACTTGATACATTAACACCATACAGGATGGAGATAACTGTTGGAGATGTTACAAAGGTTTATGATGAACATACATTCTCTTTCTACACCAACTATATAATAATTGTAAATCTTGAGCAGGATAATAAGATAGAGGATATCCTGCTTCAAGATAATATACTTGAATTCAGGTTAGATGAGAAGTTTGGAGATATCTCAAGGATATATGTTAATGGAACTCTATATGATCCAAAGAAGTATTGTACTGATTCATGCATAATACCGTTCTATTCCAATTATGCTAAAGTAGAGATATACAATGAATGGGGAGGAAGGGCATATGCAGAGGTTAGTGAACAGCAAGGTAATGAAGTTAGATATGTACATGATATGAGCAATCATATACAGATGGCTTTGTTTGTAGGTGTATTCATGATAACATTATTCGCTGCATACAGGATAATAGTTGCTAGAAGAGATAATAAGTAGTAGCATCATAATGACTGATTGTTTGGGTCTGTGGAGAATAATCTTAACTCCTTTTCTCCTGGAACTATCTGAAGCCTTATCCTATGCTCCCCAGTAAGAAGTAATGCCTCCCCTCTACCAAATGTTGTGATCATCTCCCTCTCCTTTTCTGATAGTTGTAATGCTTCTGCTATCTTAATACTTGCAAGTTCATTATTCCTTAGTAGGATCTTTGTATCAGCATTATCTAGCAATGCTCTACCATACTCATTTGCTATGATATCTTCTGGTCTTTGAGTTATAAATATGAATAGTACATTCAATTTCCTTCCAACTCTAGCTATAAGGTTAACAAACCTTGCAGCAGATGGTATGTTGAAGAGCATCCATCCCTCATCTATTATAATTATCTTCAGTATATTACTTGCATATGAGTTTATCTCATTCCATACTTTTGCCAATGATAACAGTAGTAGCAGTGATGTGCTGCTTGATGTAGAGTTTGTTCCTTTAAGTGATAATATGTTCCGTTTATCCATGATTATTCTGCCTCTAAATATATTTGCATAGTTATTAACCACATCAACTAAATAGCGTTTTGCTTCCCTGCTTAACATCTCATATAATGAGAATATATCATTAACTTTACTTGCATTAGTTGCAATCTCTTTCCTTACCAACAGTGGCGCCATTACAATATCAGATATAACGTCAGATGCCGTGATTGGATCAAAGAGTTTTAATGGGTCAAGGCCTAGACCATTGCTATTTGCAACATCTATAAGGTTAAATCCTAGGTAATCTGCAACCTTTGCATATTCACCTTGGGGATCTATTATGAATGCGTATGAATCAGGCATCTTCTCTAGGAGTCTGTTAAGCATGATCTTTGCTGTCATTGACTTGCCAGAGCCTGATGATGCAAGTACTATAACATTATAATTATTTCTTAGCGAGTAATCATAGATAACTGGTGCATCAGTATTAATGTTAACACCAAGCATTATTCCATTTGGTACCTCAAGCATATCACTACTAACAAAGGGATAGAATATACTCATACTACCAAGTTCAACTACTATTGTATGTTTAACATTGCCATTAAGTAGATCCAACTGCCTTCCAACCATAGGATCTACAGATGCGTATTGCCTCACTCCTCGCATGAATCTCTTACTCTTTTCATTCAACTCTTTTAGGCTAGATGCTTTAATGATTAGTATTATGCATACATTAAAGAGCTTTGTTTCATGCTTATCAAGTGCTTGAAGGGTCATCTCTGCTACTTCTGCCTTGTATGTCAATGATGCATACTTCATTGCTGCAGCCTTTATAAGGCCTGTATATCTCTTCATCTTACTTAAGGCAATATCATGCTTGAGAGGTGTGATATCTATAATAGTTTCATCAGATAACCTTGCAATGCTATCTATCCATGCTATGTTTGCATTTGTAGGAAGCCTGTAGAGTAGGAATGACCTTGCGTATAAGGGCTTATCAACATTAACTATTAAGTGATTAAATCTTTCAAGCAATTCTTTATGCCTTAGACTAGCAAGTAATGTTGCATCTATTACCATAGAGTATTCATAACCAAGAGAAGTTAGTATATGCTCAAGTGGTTCATTGCTAGAGAGGAATGTTCTCATAACTGGCAATGTTATATCCAACTCCCTTGTGTTTATGTGCACATAATCCTTGATCATATGTATTGTAACTTTGCTCTCTAACCAATTCAAGAGCGATAAGAATCTGTTTGTAACTATACTCTTCTGCTTCTCCTCTGGTAATGAGAGAAGATCTGTAGGCCTTATCTCATATACATACCTCATAGCGATTAACACTCCTAAGATGTTCATATAATGCATAAATCTCATGATGCCATTCTCTTAACATATAGTATGTAGAGGGTTCAAGCACAATCCCTTCCCTTCCATAGTATCTGCATAATCCTCTCTTGCATAGGATCTTAACCTGCTTCCAAGCATACTCATCATCATAATTGAAAGAAGATAATAGTTTAATTATCTCATGCTTTATAACAGGAACTATCCATTCAAGTCCCTTATAGATAGACCTGTTATAGTTGTTATACAGTAATGCAAGTATAACAAGTTGTACTGGTCTTATATTGAGCATGTAGCATATAAAGAGCCATCTTCCATACTGTGTTAGTGAGTATCTGCAAGGATAATTTATGCTAGAGCAGATTATATTATCTCTCTTTAACCTATTCATTATAACTGTAAGCTTATGTACATCATTAAATAACTTGATAAGATCCTCCTTACTCTTACTATCAGTACCTATACATGTTATTACCTTCTCAACCAACCTAGAATTCCTTCTAGGTCTCCATTTTAATACGTTCATATCAATTCACCATCGCGGGCAAGTACTGCTACCTTACAATTAAATACCCTAGTTAGAAAGTTAATCTCTGAACCATCAACTATATACCATCTAGCCCTATACTTATCCAATTCCAAGGTCTCAACAACATCATCTGGAACAATGTGAAGAGTCTTATGCTCAATATCTTTCAAGACTATCATATGCTCATTCTCTTCTACTCTGCTGATAACATAGTCACTTGTATCTATTGAATAGGAAGTACCACATGAGCATGTGAAGTATAGATGTTTATCCTTACTCTTACCTCTACTCTTCTTACCCTCAATACTCATCAGCCTCTTACCACTAACCTCTATGGTATTACTGCTGGTAATACATGAAGCACTATGCTTTCTATAACTTGACCTAAGCATCTTTATGAATGCTAGCATTCTATCGTAATCTTGGAAGGAGAATATATCCTCATCATCATCAATATTTATGAATGCAAAATCTACAGCCTTCTCTTGTAACTCTTCATCTTCAAGTTCGGATATTAGCACTATGATGTAGTATGGTATGGGTGGAACTCTATTGAACTTTGCAACTATGCTATTCATATACACTTGCAGCTTTGCATATGCCCTACCTTTTATCCTCTCCAGCCTCTGTAAGAGCCTTGCCATCATCTTATCCATTCCATACTTGCTGCATATGTAATCCTCATCCCATATTTTACCTCTTATTGCTTCATAGAGTTTGAGTATATTAAGAGTTGATCTGATGTTAAACTTAATATGCCATATCTGTGCATCCTCTTTACTATTCAACTTTATCACATACGCTCTTATACTCTTTACATCTGCTATTCTACATGCCTGTACCCTAGCATAACCATCAAGGATGTAGTATTCACCGTCAACCTCTCCCACCACTATAGGTTGTATAGATGATGAGCCTTGCCTCTTCACCTCATCTGCAATACTCCTTATCATGGGATGTGTTGAGAGAGTAACTATATGATCTACACTCTTCAATGCATCAACATCCACCTCAACAAGCAACATTCATCACCTTCTTCAGATTAACATTGTTGATGATTGAGAGGATCTTCCTTGCCCTCCTTCTTGCCCTCTCATCAATATCAAGAAAGTGCATATACATCTCAACCATGTTAGCATCTTTGCATCTATACACCTCATTAGCAAAGTTCAAGAGTATCCTCTGAATGGTTGGTAGATATCTTCTTGCATATACAAGTTCTACAGCATCCCTGATCTCCTCCTGACTCTTCCTTAATGAGTATCTATTACATACAGTATACACTACAAGCATAGCAAGCTCTGCCGAGCCCATCTTAACACACTTGAGCAACTTGCTATAGTAAGACCAACACTCAAACGCTATATTCCATGGAAGAGAAAGCCTTTCGCAAAGGTTTGAGAAGAGAGAGAGTAGTTGTTCATCCTTACTGCTACTGTAGAATCGTGCAGACCTGCTCAAGTATGCTTCAGTACCTACATGAACTGCATTATACAGGTTAGGCTCTATCCTCCTGTATCGTATGATGCTATCATCATTATTATTGCTATACCCAAGCACTGCCCCACATCTGGAGCATATTATCTCTCCATCCACTGCATGAAGTAGATTGCCCTTGCAGAGAGGACAACTCTTACTGTGCTCCAATTGTACCAATCTGTTCATACAAATTGTAATATTCAAATACTATTTAAATGTTCCTAATTGTACTATAATAAAGTATATTTATGGGATCGTTCTATAATGTACCATGCGAAAGGGGTATACTCAGATAGTACTGAAGGAGGAGGAGGCTAAGAGGATAGAGCAGTTTATAAAGAGTGATAAGAGGTTCGAGGGTAGAACGTTCAGTAATGCAGCAAAGACAATACTTCTAGAGTATATAGAGTACCATGATTACCTTAGGAGGTATGGACCGTTCCTGAAGTTCATAGGTGCTGAGGGTAACCTCATCTTCATATATGACCACTTCATAGACAGGATAGTTGAGGTTGAGGTTCATGATAGGATGCTCTACTGCAGATATCATGGTAACTCAGAGTGTGCGCATATAGGCTTCTGCTTTGCAGTTCCAGAACTCTATAGGGTCTTCAATGAGAAGGGTTTCAAACAACCAAAGAGGATAGTTGAAGATGAGAAGTAGCATAAGGCTGATGTTATAAGTAGTAGATAGGTAGGCTAACTCATTGGTTTGATTGATGGGTTGGTTGATTGGTTGATGTTGGATCGGATTAGATTAGATTGATATGCTTAAGCAAGTGATCTAAACCATTTTTGTTGATGATAGATATGATGAGCAGTGATAGCAATGGTATGCTGGATGAAGGGGAGGAATGGAGGAAGAAGGAGAGGACAATACTACTTAGAAGACTGCTTGATGTTGAGAGGCCAGAGAACTATACTCAAAGGGTTAAGGTGATCAAGTATTTAGAGCAGGAGGGCCTACCCAGCAATGATGTAGATGTTGAGACTCTAGCATCTATCCTAAGGGATGATCAGTTAGAATCTCTCTTGATGCTAACATGCACAAATAGTACTGCTGTATTTAAGGGGAGGTATTACACGTTCAGCAATGGTATGCTTCAGCATAGAGGTTCATGGGATATTGTAAGGAAGGATCTTACAGAGTTCCTTAATGCCCATGGAAGGAAAGGGTACGCATTACTCAAGGCTATGCTTGAAGTAGATACTGATACAATAGCAGGGATAATGGCTAAGACAAGCGAGGTGTATGGTGAGAGACTCAATCCCATTAATATGCTCATAGAGTTAAGGGATGGGCTAAGGATTGCATACAGTACAAGCATGGATGAAGGAGGGAGAGGGAATGGTGAAGGTAAAAGAGGTAGGCATAAGACTGTATGGGGAATACTTGAAGAGGTTAGGCCGTTGGTGAGGCATATGCTTGATGAACTCTGCCATATACCAAGGTTGAGTACAAGGGATGCTTACATGGAGTTTGAGTATGAGGTTAAGAGGATGGATGAGGAGTTAAGAACATACCTAATGCAGTTGATAGAGGAGAGGTATGAAGATACACTTAGATTTGGTAGAGATGTTACATCTGAGCATATAGCAAGATACCTTAGAGAACTCTTTGGCTCGCTCTATCTTGACCCCTTGCTTGCTATAGCACAGCAGTACTCTTTAACCGATTCTAGCATAGTTAGTGAGAAGAACCATAGCAAGGTTATGAGTACTGGCTTCAACCTTGCCCTCTTTGGTGATCCAGGGAGTGGTAAGACGTTTGCAATAAAGGATCTTATACTTGGTTCTGAGAATGGTGTACCAGCACATGGTCTTCCTGGTATGAATAGATATTGTGGAGGCATGACTCCAGCAAAGTTCATTGCTATAGGAGAAGCATATGAGGGTAGATCTGTGAACTTCATAATCACTGAGTTCAATGACTGGTTCAAGTACAAAGGTATGGTTGAGCCATTGAAGATAGCAATGGAGAGAGGTATCATAAGGTATGAGACCAAATCATACAGCATAAGACCATACAGGTTCACATCATTCTTCTCAGTAAACTATAACACATCAGTATATAACAAGAACATATACGAACCTACTATAAGAGATCCAAACTTCAAAGCAGTTGAGGATAGGATGCTCTGTAGACTACATATCTTAACCAAGGATAGATACGGTGAGCTTGCAAAGAGGCAGAGTAGCCTTATGAAAGGTATATTGCAGGAGAGGATGTCTTATACAGCAGGTATGATTAGGGATCATCTTACACTAGTATATGCTATACAGAGGGGCTATCACAATAAAGACTTCAAACCCAAACAGATCATGATTAATGATGGTGTAGTGGATAAGATAAGGGATGTAATGGATGTTATAATAGAACATATTGAAGATGGTAGTAGGTATGGTGAGCATAGAGTACCATTCTCTGTAAGGTTAGAGAAGAAGACACTCCAACTAGCATCTACATTAGCATTGATAAGGTTCTTCTCCTACAATGATGTTATAACTATAGATGAACATTCCCTATCTATAGCGCTAAGGTATTTAGTGGAAGAGGCATGGATAAGATCAGGTTATACATTTGATGTAAAGAGTGTAACAGATATACTCTCTATAGAGTAGCAAAAACCAATGATGAAGGAATAGAAGAGAGGAACGTGACCTCTATTATCGCTTAATCTAACCATCTATCCTATCCATCCCCTTCTATCTCTTTATCATTCATTATCTTAGAAAGTGCTTCTCAAACGTTATCATCTCAAAGTTCAAGCCTAATTCTTTTGCATATCTATATGCTTCATCTATCTCTTGCTTGCTTGGGAATCTAGCCATATCCTTGTATGCTGGATCATAGTTGGGTGAGTATGGATCACAATAGTTCTCAGGCCTGTACTGATCCATTATATTTATCAACACTTCAGGCATGTTATCTGCAACCCATTCAAGCACTGGTTTTGTGCAGCACTTAACATGCCCAGGCATTATCAGATGCCTTATAACCATATCCTCATCCCAGCAATGAACCTGCTTTATATTACTGGTTACCGTCTCCCAGTACCATGGTGTCCTTGCAAGCCTCAATGAGCACTTGTTGGAACCAAACTTCAGATCTGGAAGCCATACATCCATAATGCATCTCAACACATTTAGTGCTTCTCTACTCATGAAGAAGTTCGAGTTCCACAACTGCGGTACATTGAACTCATCCCCATAGTATGCATTACTACTGCTCATAGAATACCTATATGGCATATCAGCATTAATGCTCTTTATCACAAACAACTCATCCTCGTACCTTACCTTGTTTATTATGAACCTACTCATCTCATGTATCGCTTCAACTATGTTATGCAGATGTATAGTTGGCTCACCACCAACCCAGTTTATGTTATGACATCCTTCAAGCCTCAACTTGTATGCCATCAATGCTATCATATATGGTGTAACTACACTACCGTTGAACCTATCTGTGCTTATATCACCATTCTGACAGAAGGCACATCGCATGTTGCAACTTGTGAAGAAGATAGTGCCTGAACCTTTAATACCTCTAAATACTATCTCCTCCCCCATGTGATGGAAGAACGTACTAACCCTACTCTCAGCCTCTAACTTGCATGCACCTAACTTACCTCCAGTAGTTCTATCAACCTTGCACTGCCATCTGCAGAAGTTACATGCATGTAATGATCCTTTCACTATGGCAAGGAGTAGATCTAGCAGGTTTACCTTTGCTATAGGCAGATCTCTAATCGTTATACTCCTGCTCCTAACATCAGACCATAGCCTTATGAACCTCTCAAGTGCAGTATCATACTCCTTCCAAAGACTATCGATATCCATGTTATATATGCTAGGATCTACTGGCACCCTCTTGCATATCAGATACTTTGCTGGCATGCTGTTAGTTGCTACAGAATAGTACCAACCAAGCCTATCCCTAACATTACCCTCCTTCCATATCCATAGTGAACCAAAGTCCCTTCCCATGACCTTACACAGTATAACTATGCTTTGCTCATATTTATTGGTAGAACTCTTCCCTAACACTCCTCCTGCTAAGGTAGTATATGCCTAAAGAGAATAGTGCTATTGCTACTACTGCAATAGTGTATGGATAGCCTAGGAGCATCTGTATATACATCGTCCATATAGAGTCTAGTAGACCAAAGCACATGAATAGTATTGAGAGGAAGAGTGCCCAACCCTTCCTCTTATACAGACCATAGATGAGTGCTAGAGCAAATGATGCTAAAGTAAACTTCATAGCTGCCCCTGTACTTGCTGCACTAAAGAGTGCACTTGCATAGTACTCGCTCAATGTAAGTATACCAACTAGGATATTGTATGATGAGCCTAATGCTAAGAGCACCATTATTATTGTTACTCCTCTCCTATGCCTCATCCTTTTCACCTAATTATAAACATAGAATACTTATTAATGATGCTGGATCATGAAGAAGCGATACTGCTAAATATGTAATTGAGCATACTCTTATCTGCAGATGCTATGAATGATAGTCTAGCATCCAAACTCAATGGTGCATCAAGCATATTGAGATGCTCATCCACAACTATCCCTCCAGCCTCAACTATTATTAGGCAAGCAGCAGCTATATCAGTAACCCTTATCTTCCCCCTAACATCTATGTACGCATCAAGCAAACCTCTAGCAAGTAAGCACATCTCCAATGCGTTTGAGCCGAACTGTCTTATATGATTGGTCATAGCAAGTATACTGCTCATCCTCTTGAGTTTATCTATGCTTATACCAGAGAGGTTTATGCCTATCACGTATCCAGCCCTATCATTGCTTGTATTTACAGTCTTTATCCTTGAGCCATTCATGTATGCACCATTGCCCCTTACAGCATAGTATATATCACCACTTGTAAGGTCCATAACCGCTGCATGTGTAACACTGCTCAACCTATCTGATGTTGCATATGCTACAGAGCAGGAGTAGAATGGTATACCTCTAACTGCATTAGTTGTACCATCTATTGCATCAAGTACTATGATACAACTACCATCATCATTGCTAGCATTGGCATCAGCCCCTCCCCTTCCCTTCCTACCACTATCTACAAGCCCAGCCTCTTCGCTCAGCACTTTACAACTCACATCGTACTCTCTAACTACTTCCAGTGCAGCATCCTCACCAACCTTGTCTATCTTCTTCGTAATATCACCTCCAGCACCCCTTGCTAGGGATATGCCTGCCTCTTCCCTGCTCATCTTGCTAACCTTGCTCCTAACATTCATGCATATATCATGGAGCATGCTCATGATGCTATCCATGAAGAAGGGTATCTATGCTGGTAATAAAAACCAACTCAAATAAGGTGTTATTATTTATAATATAATAGAACAGTATTTAAATAATAAGGTAGTAAGATGCTTATGTGCATCATGATATAATAGTGGTTGGAGGGGGTGTAGCAGGACTATCTGCAGCATTATTCATTGCAAGACAGGGTTCAGATGTTCTAGTACTCTCTCAAGATCTTGGAGGACAACTCAACCTCATACCCAAGCTTGAGAACTATCCTGGAATAATCCTTACTAGTGGGGAGTTGCTTGCTAGAACACTAGAGCAGCAAGTACTCACATTTGGTGGTAAGATAAGGTATGAGAGGGTTGAGAGTGTTGATGCTATAGATGATGGATTTAAGGTTATAAGCAATGAGAGGGAGTATACATGTAAGGCATTGATACTTGCTTTAGGCAAGGTGCCAAGGGAGCTTGGGGTTGAAGGTGAGAGGAGGTTTCTAGGTAGAGGCTTGACATACGCTACCAAGTCTGAGGCACCATTCTATCAAGGTAGGATGGTTGCTACAACTGGAGTTGGTAACTACCTTGTAGAGTCAGCGCTTCTGCTTAGCAGGTTTGCAAGGAAGGTATACGTTATATACAGAACTAGCAAGATGGCTGGAGATAAAGAGATGATCGAAGCACTAGAGAGGAAGGATAACATAGAGTATGTACCAAACAGTGAGGTCATTGCTCTAGATGGGGATGAGAGGCTTAGGAGTATAACCATAAGAGACCAATCTGGAGGCACAAAGAGGTTAGAGGTTGATGGTCTATTTGTTGAGATGGGCTACAAGGTGTATATCGAGTTTGTTAAACATCTTGTAAGGATCAATCAGAGAGGAGAGATAGAGGTTAATGAGTATTGTGAGACATCATACAAGGGTATATTTGCTGCTGGTGATGCTACTAACGTGCCTTACAAGCAGGTTATAGTTGCTGCTGGAGAGGGTGCCAAAGCAGCAATATCAGCATACAACTATCTGCAGAGGCTTGCTGGTAAGCCAGGGATAAAGGCTGATTGGAGGAAGAGTATAGGGGCACAGGTGTACAACTTTTAATTTGATCTACCATTGTCTTATCTAGTCATTCATTTATTCTACCTCCAGATCATATAAAATAAAATTGTATGGATTGATGCTAAGGCATAGAGTATATAGCAACTCCTATATTGTAATATATATCGTTGTACTTGACAGTTATTACCATACCCTGAGTTACTATCTCCCTATTGAGACCATAGTCCCATACCACAGCAGATCTCCCATCCTTCGATTTGCCATGCTGTAGTGCTAGTTCCTTCATTATACTCTTAAGTGCATCAGCATCGCTCTTACCTATCTCGAACTCATACATATTGGCAGTATCACATATATCTGCAGACCCCCTGAGCGGACCTCCACCACATTCATCAGGATCAAGATGGCGTTCTTCCAACACCTTGAATGCCTTCCTGAACTCATCTGCTCTTGGGAACTTTGCTATTATGCTATCATCTATTGGTATTGCTATCCCATCATAGTTAAAAAGCTCCATACCACATATACCATGGTAGTAACATGTTTCTGTTCCAACCTCTCTTTCAATAGCCTTGATTTTCTCTGGTAACCTCTTTACATATTCAACCGATGGTCCTGCTTGGATAGTTACCTCAGCCCTACCAAACATAGGGATTGAACCCATTATATATGTACTTATAAGCAGCATAACTGCAACCCCTAGGAATGTGAATGCGCCAGCATACATGAGTATATACTTCTTGGTAATACCTATACCCTCTTTATATTCTCTTTCCCAAGATATAAATCTAAACTTTTTTGTCATTTTTTGACAAATAATCTTATCAAATATGACTAGAATTGCTATGGTTAATGCAGAAGAGAGTTATAACGTTAACTATTATAACAGCTCTGCTCATTAGCAGTAGTATAGTATATGCACATACATTATCATGGGAGTTCTACAACGATGTTCTTGTAAGTAATGCAGATACTAGCTATCGTAAGATAGAGGCACATATAATGAAACATCCAACAGATGGGAACATACTCATGGCAGCGTTCCTAGACTATGCTGCTTACTCAGGAGCAGAGAGGCGATGCAGGATTGCAACTAGTACAGATGGAGGAGCTACATGGACTGATAGGGGTATCTGCCTTTACCAACAGGTACATACATATCGACTGATCCAGTGGTTGCAGTAAGCAAAGTAGGAGATACGATAAGATGGTATATAGCATGCCTAGCGTTATCTGATAGCATAAAATATTATAATAAGAACGATGTATCGAAGATCTACTACTCCACCTCAACAGATAATGGTGCAACATGGAGTAGCCCTACAGTTGTAGCCGAGGCTAAATGGTAGATGATAACCCAACCTATGACTATCCATATGCAGATGAAGATTGTCCAATTGTGGATAAACCATGGATAGCAGTGAATGGAAGTAATGTGTATCTCTGCCGGGCTAGGATGAGCGATTTCAGTAGATGGAGTTATAAGGATAGCAATGGCAACTACCCATACTCCTCCCCAATCGCCATATTCTTCAAGAGGGTTGGGAGCACTAATGATCCTATCAGACTCTGGTACCTCATGGCAGGCAAATAATAGTGTGAATGATAGATCAGTACAGGGTTGCAATATAGCTGTTAACACTAGCAATGGCATAATATACGTTGCATGGACAAAATTGACTGGAGATAACACTGTATCGATAAGGATGAAGAGATCATTCGATAATGGTAATACATTTGATAATACACAGATAATAGCAAGACCTAATAGGATACGTACCAGTGCTGGTACATGCACTGATGCATTTGACTGTGTTATAGGCATAACCATAAATGACCAACAAAGCGGTTTTAGAGTAAATAACTTCCCATATCTAGCAATTGATAGTTCAAATAACCTACATCTTACATGGACAGGTTATAACTCAACAGCGTCCCCACCAAATACAAATATAATGTATAGAAAGATAACCAACTGCACTACACAGGGACAGAACTGCAGTATAAGTTCTGCTGTAAATGTTGTTAATGAAGGTACTGCAAACAAGGATCAGTTCTTGCCTTCAATAACATTCTCAAGCAGAACTAATACGCTCATCATAACAGCATTAGATAGGAGGGATAGCACAAATAACACTTTATGGAGACCAACATCATACCACTGTCATCTAAATGTTAATACATGCACATCATCAAGCCATTGGAGTACAAGCAGCAAAGGACCACAGTCAACCAATGCTGATACAGAAGGTACCCAGACTAAAACACATACTTATATAGGCTCTTACTATAGCGTTACTACTGGTAGTAGAGAAGCATATAACGTATGGTTAGATAATAGAACTGTGAACCTTGACTCAAAACTGAGGATATGGTTGGATAGAACTACAACATGATTCTACCCAACCTTTATTTTTAGTAAGATAATGGAAGTGCTGGCTCAAGTAAAACCATAATTCGTCAGATTACTTGCATGTAGTGCATCTCGTCTAACACATCGCTCAAAGCACTTGTAAGACTCTTCTTTGTTAACTCAACCCTTCTATCAAACCTTATATCCATATTCACAGCAATGCTATTATGCTCTATCCTTACCGTTGGTGAGCCTAACCCTCTCTTATCCTGATACGCCTTCACCTTCGTTAGTTTCTCATCCAATGAGCCCATCCACTCCATGAATCTATCATAGTTCATCTCATCACTTGGCATAGCAGTTATGTATAGAGTTAACTTACCCCCTCTTACGCTAGCCTCATCTGTGATTAGATCTATTATCCTATCCTCCTCGTTTGTACCATAGTCTGGTGTAAAGTATCCTATAACATTTCTGCTCCCATCATATATGTAGTATTGGATATCCTCTCTTACAACCATCCAGCCTAGTGTAGTGCTCATATGCTCTTATAGATAGAATTTATTTATTACCTTTTCTATACATATTTAGGTTAGCTATGTCAAGCGAGGTGAGGTTCTGTGATAGATGCATGAGGCGCACAAGGCATGATATAGTTGTAGAGCCAGAGATGGCTACCTATAAGAGGAGGAGGTTATACAGATGCTCTATCTGTGGCAAGGAGAGTTGGAAGAGAGGCTTAAGACCAAGCTCAGAGATCTCTTACTAGTTTACTGCTCTTCATACAACACAACTGCATCAAGGTTGCACCTCTTGAATACAGCAAGAACATCATCCAATCCATTAACAAGGTAGAGGTGTGAGTAGCATGAGCAGTCAGATGATCCAAACCCCTTGAATGGAGCATGATGCTGCTCTGCTAGATAGCAACTAAGCATACACTCTACTCTTCTATCAGTTGCTGCATATACTGCACTTATAACCTTTGCACATCCATGTGTGGTAAGATAATCTATATGCCATCTCAACCTCTTGCTAATTGATGCATGCCTCTTGATCCTTGTTTTGAGTGAGTTCATAGCAGAGCCTACATATGCATAGATACCAGGAGTAAGCATCACCATACCTAAAGAGCCTATCCTAATCCTATGTCTACATGCAGAGTCCACACGTATAAGTATGATATAAACACCATTCATAGCATATTCACAACAACCATTCAGGAAGTTACAAATATGATCATTACATATGGTTAAGCATGGGGAAGAGGCTTAACAGGCTTGCAAATGAGACTAGCCCGTATCTTCTCCAACATGCAGATAACCCTGTAGACTGGTATCCATGGTGTGAAGAGGCATTGAGGAGGGCTAGAGAGGAGGATAAGCCCATATTCCTAAGCATAGGGTATAGTGCGTGCCACTGGTGCCATGTTATGGAGCATGAGTGCTTTGAGGATGAAGAGGTAGCGAAGATAATGAATGAGCACTACATAAACATAAAGGTTGACAGGGAGGAGAGGCCTGATATAGATGATACCTACCAAAGAGTATGCCAACTTGTAACAGGTACAGGAGGATGGCCATTGAGTGTATTCCTAACACCAGATCTCAAGCCATTCTACGTTGGCACATACTTCCCGAAGGAGGACCGTTATGGACTCCCAGGCTTCCCAAGGCTACTCAAGTACCTTGCTGAACTATACAGGAGTGATAGGGCTAAGATAAACAGACAGGTTGAGATGATAATGAATGGTCTAAGCATGCTTGAGTTTAAGCCAAAGGTAATAGAGAGTATGGATCTAACCCTGCTTGATGAACCTGCAATCCATCTGCTGGATGATGCTGATATGATCAATGGTGGCTTTGGTAGTGCACCAAAGTTCCCAAATGCTATGAACCTCATGTTCCTCCTTAGATACTACAGGATGAAGGGTATAAGCAGGTTCCTTAACTTCGTGCTATTTACATTAAACAAGATGGCAGATGGAGGGATACATGACCATATAGGGGGAGGGTTCCATAGGTATGCTGTAGATGCTAGATGGATGGTTCCTCACTTTGAGAAGATGCTCTACGATAATGCTTTGCTTGCAGTGCTGTATGCTGAAGCATATCAGATAAGCAGGGATGGAAGGTACATGGAGGTTATGAAGGATACTCTGGATTACATACTTAGGGATATGCTAAGCAGTGAGCATGGGTTCTGCTCATCCCAAGATGCAGACTCTGAGGGTGAGGAAGGCAAGTACTATACGTGGAGTATGGATGAGGTTAGGAGGCTTATAGGAGATAGAGAGCATGCTGAGATCTTCTCTGCATACTATGGGATCAGTGAGCAGGGTAACTTTGAGGGCAAGAATATACTGCATATAAGCATGAGTATAGATGCATTAGCATCAAGATTCAACAAGAGTAGGGATGAGGTTAAGGCTATACTAGAGAGGTGTAGAAGGCTTCTATTCGATGCTAGAGCATCAAGGGTAAAGCCAGCAAGGGATGATAAGATAATACTTGCATGGAATGCACTTGCAATCTCTGCAATGGTAAAGGGATACAAGGTATCTGGTGATGAGAGGTACCTTGATACTGCATTAAATGCAGTAGGGATGATAGAGGATAAGATGGCTAAAGGCTCTAGGCTGAAGAGGATATACAAGGATGGTGTAGCAAAGATAGATGCTTACCTTGATGATTACTCATCATACATAAATGCACTACTAGACATCTTTGAAGTAAACCCAAAGAGCATATACCTAGAGAGGGCAATAGCATACATGGAGTATATGCTCCAGCACTTCTGGGATTCTAGCAATGATCTCTACTACACATCTGATGAGCATGAACGGTTGATAGTAAGGAGCAAGAATCCTTATGATCTTTCAACACCATCAGGCAACTCAATGGCTGCACTAGCACTCATCAGACTCTACCATTACACCCATAAGCAGGAGTACATCTCAAAGGCAGAGAGTATACTTAAAGCATATGCACTTTATGCAGCAGAGAACCCCTTCGCATATGGAAATATGCTCAACGTACTCTACCTTTACCTGAAGAAGCCCATAGAGGTTACTGTGATAAGTGATGCTAGAGATGGAAGGGAGTTATGGAAGGAGTTCATGCCAGAGTGTATAATAGTTACCATCAGCAAGGATAATCTTGATAGGCTAGAAGGCATACCATTCTTCTCTGGCAAAGTATCAATAGAGGGCAAGGGTTTGACAGCATACGTATGCAAGGAGTTCAGATGCTCCTTGCCATTGCATAGCGTTGAGGAGGTGAAGAAGCATATTCTGGAAGAGGCATAGATGTGAGCAGTGTGGCAAGGCATTTGCAAAGGTTGAAGAACTCATGCAGCATGTGCAGGTTGTTCATAATAGCAGTACACCATACTGGTGTGTTGAGTGTAACATGGCCTTCAGCAATGGGAATGAGTTGAGGGAGCATGCAAGGCGGTACCATACGTACAAGAAGTAAACATTATCAGCATCCTTCACATTAACCAATTTAATCTCATCTCAAACATTAAGAATACATCTCAACATACGTTAACCACTTGATGAACCTCTCATCCCTACCTCTCACAACATCCTCATACATGCTCTTAAGCCTCTTAGTAATCACCCCTACATTACCATCCCCAACCTTCCTGTTATCTATCATAACTACTGGCTTTATCCCTGCTGCTGTACCAGTTAGGAATACCTCATCTGCAAGATAGAGTTCATCCCTGCTTATACTCCTAACCTCATACATTATGCCTTCGTGCTTTGCTATCTGGAGTACTGTATCCCTTGTTATCCCTGCTAATGCACCATCAGTGGTTGGAGGAGTGCATATAACACCATCTCTAACTATGAATACATTCTCTGCACTTGCCTCTGCAACCATACCATTTATGTTAAGCATTATAGCCTCATCAAAACCATTCTTCAATGCTTCTATCCTTGCTAGAGCAGAGTTTGCATAGTTTGCTGTTGCCTTTGCACCAACCGGCATGGTTCTAGCATCTATTCTACGCCATGAAGAGACCATGCACCTTATCCCTTGCTCACTACTCAAGTACTCATCCCACTGCCATATTGCTATAGCAACATCAACCCTATTAGGTAATGGATTAACTCCCATCTTACCATATGAGTAGTATGCTATTGGTCTTATGTAGCAACTCCTCAACCCATTCACCTTAACAGTCTCTATAACAGCATCGATCATCTCATCAAAACCATACCTTAAATCCATGAGGTATATCTTTGCGCTAGAGAAGAACCTCTTTATATGATCATGCAATCTGAATATGAATGCACCATTACCAGTACCAGAATCATAACATCTTATACCCTCAAATATGCCAGTTGCATAATGTAAGGCATGTGTTAGAAGATGTATCTTAGCATCCTCAGCATCAACAAGCATACCATTCATCCATATCTTCATTCCCTTCTTTAGCACAACTATGCTATGATGCTAGGCAAAATAAACTTTAGTCTGTAGCAAGTGTAGAGTACATGGATCTCTTTGCATGTATTGCTCTTACAGCATCATCAACATTACTTCCAGAGTCTTCAACAACTATGACTATCCTTGATGTCTCCTCTTGCGCATCCATGTTGAGTATGTTTATCCCATACTCTCCTACAGTACTGCTAGCCATTGCAGCAACGTTTGGAACCCTCCACATCTCATCCCCTATCAAGGTTATTACACCTCGCCCATAAACTATTGATGCATTGCCATCATATGCCCTTATATGCCTCTCATATCGCTTCACAAACTCAGCATCTAGGAAGAGTAGCCTAGCATACTCTGTATGGTCCTTCAAGTATGGACTCAACTGCACAAACTCGTTATACCTTCTATCCTTGAGCAAGTGTACTTTAAGGTGCCATGCCATCTCGCTCTGCATCCTAAGCATACAGCATCTCTTCCTCCCTGTAACTATCTTTATTGGGTTACCTTTACTGCTATCTGGATGCCTTACTATACTTGTATAATCCTCTGGCCTATTCATGTTTGTAACCCTTATCTCCACATCTATGCCAGCATCCTCTATATCCTTGATAGCTATAGGGTCGAGTATCTTCATGCCGAACATGCCAGCAAGTTCAGCCTCGTTGTATGATAGCATTGGTACATGCTCTAATCCATCCTTAACAACCTTGGGATCAGCGCTAAGCACTGAACTATCCTTCTCAAAGCTCAAGGTTATGGAGTAAGCATCATGCAGTAGTATAGCAAGGTCTGCTGCTGTCCTATCAGAGCCTCCCCGTTCATACGTAGCCTCCAACCCATCCATAGTTTTGCCTATGAATCCTCCTATGCATACAACATCATATGCATTGAGCATATCCCTCAATGCCTTGCTACTGCTCCTACTAGCATCTAGCAGGAAGTTTGCTGCCTCAAAGTTATCATCAGTTATTATAGGCCAGTCACTGAACTCAATGTTACATGATTTAAGCCCTGAACTCTTCATGATGTGGTGCATAGCATCTGCCATAACCAACTCTCCACTATAGGCTAGTGCCCTAGCCCTTGTTACATCAACGAACCTTCTGTATTCTGCTGCCTGCTTTAATGCTATTATAACGTGCTTATGGAACCTATCAAGCCTCTGAAGGAACTCTACCCTATTCTGCTCATCCATATACCTACTTGCTATACGCTCATACACATCCTTGAGAACATCTATATCCACTGGCTCTGATGAGGCATAACTCTTGCCTATCTCTATTGCAATATCTGTGAGCGACCTTGTCTTGCCATTGTATGTTGTGAATGGGGCTGAGAATACTGCAACTACCTTGTCATGTTCAGCAAGCATGCTCTTGATCCTGTTCAGTACATGGGGTATATTACTACCATCTATACCTAGGGTATTGCCTCCAAACTTTGCTATAGTTAATTTAGTCATGGATGAGGTAAGATGAGCTATCTAATAAAATCATAACTCGCATCTAATTGGTACTATATACCCTAGATTGGTTTATAAGCAGTATGCAGGTTAAGGCATCTGTATGGATGATAGTAATGATAATAACAATAAGTTAGTGCTAGATACCAGCATAATAATAGATGGAAAGGTAAGCAGGATGCTTGAGTATGGTGAGTTGAACAAGTGTGAGATAATAATACCAATTGCGGTTCTGGATGAACTACAAGCACAGGCATCTCTAAGCAGGGAGCAAGGCTTCATTGGCCTGAATGAGGTTAAGAGGCTAAGGGAGCTATGTTCAAGCAAGGGGATAACGCTAAGGTTTGAGGGTGAGAGGCCAAGCATGGATGATATAAAGTTGGCTAGGCATGGGAGGATAGATGCGTTGATAAAGGATGTTGCAAAGAAGGAAGGAGCGACACTTATAACTGCAGATTATGTACAAGCACTGGTAGCACAGCGGCCTCATCATCGTGGTGGGAGTGGTGCTGGACACCATGCGCCAGATCGAGGCCCAGCTGCTGATGCGCCAGTACGAAGGCTTCATTCGCTAGGTAAGGGACATGTTCCTGGTGCTGTTGGGTCTGCCTGGGGCCGGCAAGGGCACCCAGGCTGCCTTTCTGGCCCAACACCTGGGGCTGGCCCACATCACCACCGGCGAGCTGTTCCGCGAGAACATCCGCCGCGGCACGGAGCTGGGGGAGAGGGCGCGGCCTTACGTGGAGTCGGGGCGACTGGTGCCCGACGAGATCACCATCGCTATGTTGTTGAAGCGGTTGGAGGAGCCCGACTGCCAGCGAGGATGCCTGCTGGACGGCTTTCCCCGCACCCTGGCCCAGGCGCGGGCGCTGGACGAGGCCCTCGCCCAGCGGGGGCAGGGCATCGATATGGCCATCTACCTGCGGGTCTCGGAGGAGGAGCTGGTGCGCCGCCTGTCGGGGCGATGGAACTGCCCCACTTGCGGCGCCGTTTACCACGAGACCAACGCTCCGCCCAGAGTGCCGGGCATCTGCGACCGCGATGGCTCGCGGCTCTACCAGCGCGAGGACGACCGCCCTGAGGTGGTGCGCACCCGACTGCAGGTGAACATGGCGCAGCTCAGGGAGCTGCTCGAGCACTACCGGGGCCAGGGCAAGCTGCAGGAGGTGGACGGGGAGCAGCCTGTGGAGGCCGTGAGGGAGCGGCTCCTCGCCCTGGTGACGGCTGCCCGGGAGAGGTGAACCGGGGACGTGCCCATCGTCATCAAGTCCGACGAGGAGATCGCCATTATGCGGGAGGCGGGCCGCCACGTGGCCCAAGTCCTGCAGATGCTGGTGGAGCACGTGCGCCCGGGAGTGGTGGAGAAGGAGCTGGACGAGCTGGTGCGCCGGGAGTTCGCCCGTCGGGGCGTCATTCCCACCTTCCTGGGCTACCAGGGGTATCCGGCTACCGTGTGCATCTCGGTGAACGACGAGATCGTGCACGGCATCCCCGGCGACCGGGCCTTCCAGGAAGGGGACATCGTCAGCATCGACCTGGGCTGCACCTACCGGGGGTTCGTGGCCGACTGCGCCGTGACAGTGGGAGTGGGCCGCATCAGCCCGGAGGCGGAGCGCCTCATTCGCGTCACCGAGGAGGCCCTGTGGCGGGGGATAAGGGCAGCCCGGGCAGGGTCGCGTCTCGGGGCCATCGGCCACGCCATCCAGACCTACGTGGAGGCGGAGGGATTCTCGGTGGTGCGGGAGTACGTGGGGCACGGAGTGGGGCGGCAGATGCACGAGGACCCGCAGGTCCCCAACTACGGTCCCCCCGACTGGGGGCCGGTGCTGAGGAAGGGGATGGTGCTGGCCATCGAGCCCATGGTCAACATGGGCACCTGGCGCACCAAGCGGGACCCCGACGGCTGGACCGTGCGCACCGCCGACGGCTCCCTCTCGGCCCATTTCGAGCACACCATCGCCATAACCGATGGGGACCCGGTAGTGCTAACGCTGCCCTGAAGGCGTATAATAAAAATTTGGTCGCCTGTTGAGGAGGGAACGGAAAGAGGCCTTATGCCAAAAAAGGACACCATCGAGGTGGAGGGCATCGTCAGGGAGTCGTTGCCCAACGCCATGTTCAGAGTAGAGCTGCCCAACGGACACATGGTGCTGGCCCACGCCTCGGGCAAGATGCGCATGCACTTTATCCGCATCCTGCCCGGCGACCGGGTGCTGGTGGAGCTTTCTCCCTACGACCTGAGCCGTGGGCGCATCACCTACCGCTTTCGCGAGAGCGGGGAGGCAGCGCGATGAAGGTGCGACCTTCGGTGACCCGTCGCTGCGACAAGTGCAAGGTGGTGCGGCGCCGGGGCGTGGTCTATATCATCTGCCCCAACCCGCGCCACAAGCAGCGCCAGGGCTAGGAGGAAGGCCATGGCGAGAATCGCCGGAGTAGACATACCCAATGACAAGCGGCTGGATGTGGCCCTGACCTACATCTACGGCATCGGCCGCACCCGCGCCCTGGAGGTGTGCCAGAACACGGGTATCGATCCCGCCCGCAAGGTGAGGGACCTCTCGGACGAGGAGCTGAACCGGCTGCGGGAGTTCATCGACCGCAACTACAAGGTGGAGGGGGAGCTGCGGGCGGAGGTGCGGCAGAACATCCAGCGGCTCATCGAGATCAACTGCTACCGTGGCATACGTCATCGGCGGGGCCTGCCGGTGCGGGGGCAGCGCACCCGCACCAACGCCCGCACCCGCAAGGGCCCCCGCAAGACGGTGGCTGGCAAGCGGCGGGCCAAGGTCAGGAAGTAAGGGGGTAAGAGGAGATGCCACGGCCGAGACCCAGCAGCGGCGTCCGGCGGCGCGACCGCAAGAACATCCCTGTGGGGCGCGCCTACATTCAGTCCACCTTCAACAACACCATCGTCACCCTCACCGACCCCCAGGGGAACGTCATCTCCTGGGCCAGCGGCGGCACCGTGGGCTTCAAGGGGTCCCGCAAGGGCACGCCCTACGCCGCCAGCGTGGCTGCCGAGACGGCCGCCCGTCGCGCCGTGGAGCACGGCCTGCGCCAGGTGGAGGTGCTGGTGAAGGGGCCGGGCAGCGGTCGCGAGCCGGCCATACGCGCCCTGCAGGCAGCCGGGCTGCAGGTCACCAGCATCCGCGACGTCACCCCCATTCCCCACAACGGCTGTCGGCCGCCGAAGCGGCGCCGCGTCTAGCTCGGGGTTACGCAGAGGGAGGAGGAAGTCAGGCCATGGGACGTTACACCGGCCCTGTCTGCCGCCTGTGCCGGCGGGCGGGCGTGAAGCTCTACCTGAAGGGGAACAAGTGCTACACCAACTGCGTCCTGGAGAAGCGGCCCTACCCGCCCGGCCAGCACGGCCCCGAGCGACGTCAGTTCCGCCTGTCCGACCGTGGCATCCAGCTACGGGAGAAGCAGAAGGCGCGCTACATCTACGGGATGATGGAGCGCCAGTTCCGCCGCTTCTTCGAAGAGGCCCGGCGCCAGAAGGGCGTCACCGGCGAGAACCTGGTCAAGCTGCTGGAGCGGCGGCTGGACAACGTGGTCTACCGGCTGGGCTTCGCCGAGTCGCGCAACCAGGCGCGGCAGCTGGTGCGGCACGGCCACATCACCGTCAACGGTCGCAAGGCGGACATTCCGTCCATGCTGCTGCGGCCGGGCGACACGGTGGGCTGGACGCCGCGGGGGCAGCGCACCGCCCTGTTCGAGATGGCCAAGGCCCAGGTGGGCTCCAGGCAGCTGCCCTCATGGCTCTCTCTAGACACTGAGGCCATGACGGGGCGGGTGCTCTCGGAGCCCAACCTGGAGGAGGTGCCCGTGTTCTTCAACACGGCCTCCATCGTGGAATACTACTCGCGCTGATCGAAGTCCGTCAGTCGTTCTTGAGGTTTGGAGGTGGGTCTGCCTTGACCCTGCAAGAGGTGCTCGAACTGCCCCGCATCGAGATCGAGGAGGACCAGGGCGATTACGCCCGGGTAGTGGTGGCGCCCCTGCTGCCCGGCTTCGGCATCACCCTGGGCAACTCCCTGCGCCGGGTGCTCCTGAGCTCCCTGCCCGGGGCAGCCATCACCCAGGTGCTCATCGAGGGGGTGCTGCACGAGTTCTCCACCATACCCCACGTCAAGGAGGACACCATCGAGTTCCTCCTGAACGTGAAGGCCATCCGGCTGCGGGCCCTGTCCGACCGTCCGGCCACCCTGGTGCTGGACATCCAGGGGCGGGAAGGGGAGATAACCGCCGCCGACATCCAGGTCCCCGAGCACATCGAGGTGGTAAACCCCGAGCAGCACCTGCTCACCGTGGACTCTCCCGAGGCCCGTCTGCACATCGAGTTCACGGTGGAGACGGGCCGCGGCTACCGTCCCGCCAGCCAGACCGATGGCCTGCCCATAGGCACCATCGCTGTGGACGCCATCTTCACCCCTGTGCGCCGCGTCAGCTACCGGGTGGAGCCCACCCGCGTGGGGCAGGCCAGCAACTATGACCGCCTGATACTGGAGGTGTGGACCGACGGCACCGTGGGTGCGGTGGAGGCCGTCAGCCGCGGCGCCGACATGCTCCTGCAACACCTGCGGCTGTTCACCAGCATGGGCCGCGCTGCCGCCCCGGTCCTCAGCCGCGGCATCGGTGCTGGCCTCCTGATCTCCGAGGACCAGTACAATATGCCCATCGACGACCTGGACCTCTCCATGCGGACCTACAACTGCCTGCGCCGCAGCGGCATCACCACCGTGGGACAGGTCCTGGAGCGCACCGAGGAGGAGCTGCTGTCCCTGCGCAACTTCGGCCGCAAGTCCTACGAAGAGCTGAGACAGCGCCTGGCCGAGCTGGGCATCCTTCCTCTGACGGCCGAGACCCTGACGGGCGCCACCGAAGAGGAAGAAGAGGAGGAGCTGGCTGAGGAGGGGGAGCTGGCTGAGGAGGGGGAGCTGGCCGAAGAGGCGCAGCCCGAGGCGGCCGCCCCGGCCGAGGCTGTCCAGGAACCGGTCGCGGAAGCCCCGCCCGAGGCGGAGATGAAGGCGCCGACCCCCAAGGAGGAGAAGAAGCGGGAGCGGCGCAAGGAGAAGGCCCCAGCCGAGACCATCGCCGGCGGCAACGGCCAGGAGGCGCCCGAGGCCGAGGAGATCGATCCCCGCTGGGCCAAGCTGCGGGAGCTCAAGCAACAGGCAGAGGAAGAGGAGTGAGCCATGGCCCACCAGGTGGACGGACGCAAGCTCGGTCGGCCCACCGACCACCGCCTGGCCCTCTTCCGCAACCAGGTCACCGACCTGCTGCGCTACGAGCGCATCGTCACCACCGAGGCCAAGGCCAAGGAGGTGCGGGGCCTGGCCGAGAAGATGATAACCCTGGCCAAGAAGGGCGACCTGGCCTCGCGCCGTCGCGCCCTGGCCTTCATTTACGACAAAAAGGTGGTGCGCAAGCTCTTTGACGAGCTGGGCCCTCGCTACGCCGACCGCCCAGGCGGCTACACCCGCATCACCAAGCTGGGACGTCGGCAAGGCGACGGGGCGCACCTGGTGCAGCTGGAGCTGGTCTAGCCCGACCGAGGGCGGGACGTGGGTGGGGAGGGCACCCGTCGACGCATCGCCCTCCTGCTGGAATACGAGGGGACGGCCTACGCTGGCTCTCAGCTGCAGGCCAATGCCCCCACCGTTCAGGGGACGGTGGAGGCCGCCTTACGCAGCTTAACAGGCGAACGCGTCCGTCTGGCCCTGGCCGGCCGCACCGACGCCGGCGTCCACGCCAAGGGGCAGGTGGCCTCTTTCCTCACCGCCAGGGACTACCCCCTGGAGGCATTCGTGGATGGCCTCAACGCCCACCTGCCCGAGGACATCGCCGTGGTGGCGGCCGCCCAGGTGCCCCTGGGCTTCGATGTGCGCCGCCACGCCCGCCGCCGCTGGTACCGCTACACGTTGCTGCTGCGGCCGGCCAGGTCGGCCCTGCTGCGAAGCTTCGCCTGGCACCTGCGAGGGCCCCTGGACGTGGCGGCCATGGCCCGGGCGGCGGGACTGCTGGAAGGGGAGCACGACTTCGCCTCCTTTACCCGGCCGGACCAGGCGGGCAGGCGCACCGTGCGCACCGTCTATCGCTGCAGCCTGCAGCGCCGCGGTCCCCTGCTGCTGCTGGACATGGAGGCCAACGCCTTCCTGCCCCAGCAGGTGCGGCGCACCGTCGGCGCCCTGGTAGAGCTGGGCAGAGGGAGGCTGTCGCCGGCCGAGCTGGTGGATATGCTCGCTCGGCCCAGGCCCGGTGCGGCCCGCTGGGCCGCACCCCCTCACGGACTGTGCCTGATGCGGGTATACTATGACCAGGAGATATTCGACCATGCCTTTGAAGAGGCCCAAGACCTACCAACCTAAGGAACGGGAGCTGGTGGCCGACTGGCATGTGCTGGACGCCGACGGCCAGATATTGGGGCGTCTGGCCAGTCAGGCCGCCCGCCTGCTCATGGGCAAGCACAAGCCCACCTACACCCCCCACCTGCCCGTGGGGGACTACGTGGTCATTGTCAACGCCGCCAAGGTGCGGGTGACGGGCAAGAAGCTGACCGACAAGGTCTACTACCGGCACACGGGCTACATGGGTGGCATCCGCGCCGTCACCCTGCGGGACATGCTGGCCAAGCACCCCGAGCGGGTCATCCAGCTGGCGGTGAGGCGCATGTTGCCCAAGAACCGCCTGGGCCGCTACCTTCTGGGGCGGCTGAAGGTCTACGCCGGCCCCGACCACCCCCACGAGGCCCAGGTAGCGGCCAGCCGAAAGCGCCGGGCCGCCTCGGCCAGCGAACTGCCGACGAAGGAGTGACGGACCATGGCCCAGGAGACGCTGACCATCCCCAGCCCCTACGACGAGCTGTTCCAGGGCACCTATTACGAGGGGGTGGGCCGCCGCAAGACCACAGTGGCCCGCGTCCGCCTATTCCCGGCCCAGGGCGAGGGCGGCCACATCATCGTCAACGGCCGGCCCTACACCCAGGTGTTCCCCCGCCTGCTGCACCAGGTGATGGTGCGCAAGCCCCTGGAGGTTACGGGCACCCTCCAGCAGTTCAACGTCAGCGTCAAGTGTCGTGGTGGGGGCATCAGCGGCTGGGCCGGGGCCGTCTCCCACGGCATCGCCCGCGCCCTCATCGAGTGGAACCCCGAACTGAAGCCGGTGTTGCGGCGAGCGGGGCTGGTCACTCGAGACCCCCGCGTCAAGGAGCGGCAGAAGTACGGGCTCAAGCGGGCCCGCAAGGCGCCCCAGTACAGCAAGCGGTGACGCCCTAGCGCTGCGCCAGCCAGGCCTTGAGGCGCTCGATCTCCGGCACAGGCGTCGGGTCTACCCCGTTCAACAGCGCCAGATAGAAGCTGGTGTAGTCGGCGAAGAGGGTGGCGGCCAGCAATCGGGCCAGGGGGCCGGTGCCGGGCACGTCCACCGTCCGGCACTCGACCCCCGCCTCCTCCAGCGCCCGCTGGGTGAACTCGTAACGCAGCAGCACTCGCGGGTGCAGCCCCGACGAGCGCAGGAACACCGCACAGGTGCGGCGGGCCACCTCCTCAGGCCGAGCAAAAGCGACGACGGCGTTGTGGTCGGCCTCGGGCAGCTCCTCGTAAAAGGCCCAGGCCTTGGCGTTCTCGTTCACCTGGGTCTTGAAGCGGTGGGCGGCCTCGGCCAGGGGTCCCGCCCCGAAGACCACGACCAGCCGTCCGTGCAGGCGCAGGGCCAGGGCCTTGGCGGGATTGCTGGGCGTGGGCACCCCGGCATCGAGCCGCTGGCGCTCGGCCTCCATGACCGATAGGGCCTCCTCTACCAGGGCTGCAGGATCGTCCAGGGCGCCCGCCAGGTGGGCCACCCGCAGCAAAGGCATCAGGCTGTAGCCCAGGGCGGCCCGCGGCTGGGCGCGATAGCCGATGGTGAACAGGGGCAGCCCCCGCTCCTTCGCCAGCTCCCCCAGCCGACCGCCACCGGTGATGGCCACCACCCTGGCCCCCCGCTCCAGCGCCTGCTGGCAGGCGGAGAGGGTCTCCTCGGTGTTACCCGAATAGCTGGAGGCCACCGCCAGCGTGTCGGCGTCCACCCACGGCGGGAGGTCGTAGGCGCGCACGATGCCCACCGGCAGCCTCGTGCCCAGGGCGCGCAGGTAGTCGCCGGCGATAGCCGAGCCGCCCATGCCCAGCACGGCTATCTTGCCGACGCGGCAGTAGCTCTCGGGCAGTTGGAGCGAGCGGGCCTCCTGCCATGCCTGGCGGCACTGGCGGGGCAGGTCGCGAATGGACTCCAGCATCCCGCCCGGATCGAGGGAGGCGATGCGGGCGGGGTCGTCCAGCACGTCCAAGGCTACACTCCCAGCAACCGGCGGGCGTCGTCCAGGACGCGGTAGACCGAACGCTCGTCCCCCTGAGCCTCGCTGTAGATGCGCAGCAGCGGCTCCGTGCCCGAGAAGCGGAACACCACCCAGCCCCCCTCCAGGAGGAAGCGCAACCCGTCCAGGTCGTCCTGGCCTACGACCCTCAGCCCGCCTATGCGGTCCGGCGAGAGGTCCCGCAGGCGGGCCTGCAGCCGCTCCCGCTGCCCCTCCTGCAGGTGCACGTCCACCCGGTCGTAGTAGTGGGGGCCTACCAGGTCGAACAGCTCCCGCAGCAGCTCCGAGGGCGTCTTGCCCCGCCGCACCATCAGGTCCAGGAAGCAGAGGGCAGCCAGGATGCCGTCCCGCTCGGGCAGGTGGCCGCGAAAGGCGTAGCCTCCCGACTCCTCACCGGCCATGAGGGCATCGGTCTCGCGCATCTTGGGGCCCAGGAACTTGAAGCCCACCGGCGTCTCGTAGACGGGCAGCCCGGGGCTGCCGCAAGAGGGTGCCCGACCCGGGAGGCTGGCCCATGGCCCCCACAGCGGCCCCACAGGTGCGCGTTGCCATCGGGATCCGCCCGCTGGACCGCCAGAAAGGCCACGTCGGGCTGGATGGCCCTGAAGCTCTACTTCCCAGAGACTGGCCATCATCTCAGCGGCGAGTTTCTGCAAGCCTGGATAACGCGAGGTGGCCTGAT
>VAPR01000209.1_pt1 | contig 67734 bp, 53 predicted proteins | sample 3380701 | NCBI WGS metagenome assembly VAPR01 (sample SAMN11536904, study PRJNA540576) | hot springs metagenome | isolation source: hot spring wet sediment | place: Spain: Lobios | collected 2014-01
CGCGCGCTGCAGAGCGGCCTCGTAGACGGATTCGATACGACGCAGGATCTGCTCCCGATCGAAACGCCGTCGGACGGCTTCGCGCGCGGCTTGGGCCAGGCGCGCGCGGAGCGCCGGGTCCTCCAGAAGCTCGCGCACGCGATCGGCCAATGCCGCCACATCTCCGGGAGGGATGAGAAAGCCCGTCTCCCCGTGGACGATGATCTCGGCAGGGCCTCCGGCAGCGAAGGCCACGACGGGCACGCCGGCCGCCATGGCTTGAATGAGCGCGAGCGAGAAGCCCTCCCCCTGCGAGGGGAGGACGAAGAGATCGCTCGCCGCCCACACCGAGCGCAAGTCTTCCACGTGTCCGAGAAAGCGCACGCGAGCCTGAAGGTCGAGCTCGCCGACCAGCCGTCGCAGCCGGGCTTCGAACGCGCGATGTTTCGGCGAGGCCGCGCCGACGATGACGAATTCGCAATCGTCCCGCCACCGACGGAGCAGATGCGCCGCGCGCACGAATTCCTCCTGTCCTTTGGCCGGGGCCAGGTGGCCCACCGTCGTGATCACCAGCGGTCGCGTGAGGCCCAAACGCGCGCGCGCCTCCGAGCGTTCGGGGAGCGGCATCAGGTCCTCGCGCCTCACCCAGTTGGGGATGGTCACGACCTGCGCTTCGGGCAGGCCGAGCCCAAGAAGCGTTCGCCGCACGAATTCGGAGACGGCGATGATGCGATCCGCGCGCCGCAGGATCGCGCGATACACCGGATTCCGCTTCAGCGGGAGATAATGATGTCGCGTCACGATCGCGCGCGCGCTTCCGGCCCACATGGCCGCCAGGATCGTCGGCAGATAATCGCGCCCCAAGTGCGCGTGGACGATCTCAATGGCGTGCGCGCGCAGCAGGCGACTCAGTCGGTACGCCGAGACGCCGTCCAGCGAATTCCGCAATGGCAGAACGTGCGTGGCCGCCACATGCGCGCTCACGCGCTCCGGCAACGGGCTGCCGCGACGCACGGCCAGATGGACTTCGTGTCCGCGCTCGTGGAGTCCCGCCACCAGGTCGGCGACGTGAAGTTCGCCGCCGCCCATCCCCATCGCTGAGCACACCTGAAGAATGCGCATCGGCTTGACAAATCCAGGGGCAACCATACACGATGCCTTCGGTATGTGGCAAGAGAGGCCGTGGGGAATCGCTCCTGAGGGGGAGCCGCTTGTCCTCCTCCTGTTGGTGGCGTTCCTCTTCGGGCTCGTGGTGGGCAGCTTCCTGAACGTCCTCATCTATCGCGTCCCGCGCCGCCTGTCCATCGTTCGACCCGGCTCGCAGTGCCCGCACTGCGGCGCTCGAATTCGACCGCGCGACAACGTCCCGCTGCTCAGCTTCCTTCTCCTGCGGGGGCGATGCCGCTCTTGCCGACAGCCGATCTCGTGGCAGTATCCGGCCGTCGAGCTGGGGACGGCCCTGCTGTTTGTGCTCCTCGTGTGGGAGCGAGGATGGGGATGGGAGCTGGTGCCGGAGGCGCTCTTTGTGAGCGCGCTTATCGCCCTCGCCATCATTGACGCGCGCCATCGCCTGCTGCCGGATGCCATCACCTATCCGGGATTCGTGCTGGCCGTCGGATTGCGCGCGCTGCTGCCTGCTGAGACCATCGCCAGCGCGCGCGGCCTCGTGGAGAGGCCTTCGGGCAATCCGCTCTCAGCGCTTCGACATGCCGTCTTCGAGCACGCGCTCGGCGCGGGTGCGCTGCTCATCCTGATGAGCAGCGCGCTGCTCCTCATCCTGGAGCGCGTGGATTACCGACTGCTCGGTCGGAAACTCGAGGGGGTGGATCAAGCGCGTTCGCAGAAGGACGAACCGTCCGCTCCTGCGCCTGGTCCTCCAGCGGCGCGCATCGAGGGGTCGTCTGATGCCCTCGGGGCCGGTTCGGAGTCTCCCATGTCGAGCGCAGGGATCGAGGGGGAAGACGCCACCGGTGGGTATCCACGCGATTCTGAGCGGAAAGACGCGTGGTCGCCCGAAGGGGCGGCGATCGTCGCCGCGATCGGGCTCGCGGGGGCCTTCGTGCTCCGTGGGCTGCACGATCCGCCCTTCGCCCTCTCCGGCGTGCGCGCGGCTCTTGGCGCTCTCGAGGGCGCCGTGATCGGAAGTGGCGTGCTCTGGCTCTCGCGCCTCGGCTATTATGCCCTGCGCCGCCTGGAGGGCGTGGGGTTCGGCGATGTGAAGATGCTGCTCATGATCGGCGCCTTCCTGGGATGGGGGGAGACGCTGCTGACCATCTTCCTCGCCTCGCTGCTGGGTTCCATCTACGGCGTGACGCTCATGCTCCTCAGGCGCGAGCGCAATCCCACGCTGCCCTTTGGCTCGTTCCTCAGCCTGGCGGCGCTCGTCGTCCTGCTGTTTCTCCCCTGAGGCTTCGAATGGGTGAGGCCACGCCCTCCGAACCCACTGGGTTGAGCGCATGCGGGGGGTGTTGTCCAACGAGGGGAGATGCGCCGCCTTTATGGATCGGGCTCGAGCCGAGCCAGAGAGGCAGCTCAGTGTGCGGCGAGCACGCGCAGGGCGAAGGGCAGACCGTAGGCGTGCGTCCAGCCAAAGACGCGCAGCCCGTGCGTGAAGCTCCACAGGGGACGACTGCCATCGGGATGGCGCGGGAGATGACTCGCCTTCTCCAAAGCGACGAACAGTTCGCGTTGCGTCCAGGTGTCATCAATCGGGCGAGGGAGCGGGTCCATCCTCATGACCTCAAGGCGTCGCCGCAATTCTTCCAGGAAGCTGGGCTCGCCCGTCAGGTCATAGCCCACGACGAGACTGTGAATCGTCGCCAGGTAGGATTCCATCCCGTGGCTGAGCGGGGGGACGTCGCGCACGCGTCGCGCATGGCGCACGAGCGCGGCGCGCACGGCTCGGTCTCCTGTCCGATCGAGATATCGCGCCAAAGCATACGAGGCGTAGTTTTGAGCGTACCCGTAGCGATCCATGACCAGACTCCCCCCCTGCTCGCGCTCTTGCCACATGAGCATGCGCGCGATTCGTTCTCTCAACTCGCGATGGTAGCGTTCGTCCTGGGTCGCCTCCCACACCTCGAGCAGATTCCACACCGAGAGATAGAGCCGGCGCCCGGTGAGATCATGCTCCCCCCAGATGCGTTTCAGATACGTCTCCGCCGTTTGAAGAGCCACGTCCAGGCCGCGATGGTACCCGGCCACGTAATAACTCGCGAGCCATCCGGCCACCCAGACATGTGCGCTCAGAGCGCGCGACCAATGCTGCATGCCGTGTCGGCGCCCGATGCCGAGGTACTTCGTCCCCGGCGGCCGTTTGAGCATCTGCCAGAAGTCGAGCGCCGAGTTCGTGTCCCCGTAGTACTTCGGATCGGTCGGCCAGTGCGTGTTGTCCACGTCCATCGAATGACGGCTCGCTGCCTCCGCAGCCAGGTGAAATCGGCGATCCCCCGTGCGGAGAAAATGGAGCCAGAGCATGAAGTCCACGGCCGGCTCGTTGCACACCCAGACGTCCCACTTCTGGCCGTCGAAGTTCCACTTCCCATCGCCGTAGTCGAACATCCCGAACCAGGGCACCCATCGCTGGTTGAAGAGCCACCACTCGAATTTATAATCGAGGGCGCGTTCGAATTCGGGGAAGCGTTCCGCGCGCGGAGCGAAGCGCCCGTAGACGCCGCTCTCGGCGTACCAGCTCGGATCGGCGTGCGCGATCGGCGGATCCAGGACGTAGCTCATCGTTCGCGCGATCTCTTCCGCGGAGGCGTCGCCTGTGTGGAAGTAAAGGATCAACTCGCTCGTCTTCGCCAACCCCTGCGCCCAGTTCTCCACCGTTCCCTCGGAACCGTCCTCATACTCCAGCTCGCTCGACCAGCGGGCGAAGTTCATCGGTTCGACGCGCGGCGACCAGAGGAACGCCGTCAGGCGATCCGGCGCTTCCCAACGGATCTCTTTCGGATACTCTTCGAGGAAATGTCGAATCCCAATAGCGAGGCCCCATCGTTCATCCGCGAGGCTCAGCCATCCATCGGCGCGTTCCGCCCGAGCGAGCGTCCGCTCGTCCACATCGAGGTGCGCGAAGAAGCCCTCCAGTCGCCGATCCGGCGTGGATTCGGGAACAGGAGGCATGCGGGTCGGTTTCGGCCCGGATTGCAGCAATGAGACCTGACGCGCCGCCGGTATCGGGCGCGCGAGCACGCGGCGGATGCCCTCTTGCCACCATCGGCCTTCGCGATAGGCCATCTGCAACCGTCGTCGTGGCGAGAGGTTCACCTGGAGCGCCAGGCCAGCGGCCGCGATGCGATCGTTCGGCCGCGTCCATCCGGGATCGCCCGGCTCTTCCCGACGGATCCGCTCGCCCTGCGTGGCGACGTGCGCGTGTTCCCCCTCTTGCAGTCGGTGGTGATCGGGGACGCCCGTGTAGACGAACGTATGAAGGACGCGAAGATACGGCTTCCCCGCATAGGCATGAAGGCGCATCACGAAGGGAGCCGGATTGTTATCGGCGCGCGCGTAGCGGTATTCGCCCTCAAGGCGCACGATGGCGTGAAGCGGTCCCGATCCCTTCTCGACGACCGTGCGCGTGATGAAGGCGCGCGAGGGGTCCAGACCCGCATCATCGAGGAGATCGAGGAACGATCCGCGTCCGACCGGCCCTTCGGCGATCACATCCGATTCCTCGAATCCGTTGCCCCCGAGATCCAATTGCACGCGGTGCAGGAATCCCCCCTCGCCTTTTCGCGCGAGGATGCGCAGCGGTCCCGTCGTCACTTCGACAAATCCGCGCTCTCCTTGATTGTTCACGATGCTCACGCGCGCGCCCCCAGATGCGGTGCGTCGAACTCCGGGGCCGTACTCGACGAAGTACTCGGTGGTGGCCTCGGCGAAGAAGAAGACCCAGGCCCATCTCACGCTCTCATCCGCCGGCTCCCACGTGCTCACCTCCGTGATCTGCGAGGGGATCTCGCGACCGTCTGGCGTGAGAACGCGCACGTGATCGGGCGAACGCAGGGCGCCTTTAGGAAAGGGAAGGCCGAAGAGGATCGGCGCCCCCTCCTGCGGCCGCTCGATGCGAATGCGCACACGCTGGGCGATCGGTGCGGGACGGATCGGTGATCCGTCCATGAGGCTCGCGTGCGCCTGAGCAAGGATGAGGATCGCCGAGATCCAGACCCTCATCTTCCTCCCTCTTCAGCGTTCGGTCCGGCCCGCGTAGAGCAGATTCACGAAGAGGCGGATGGCGCCGGGCACGCCGGCCGGCAGTTGCCGAAAGAAGGCGTAACCGGTGTAGATGTACGTGCCCGCTCCGTATCGAGCGCGCGCGCGGTGTGATCTCGCCAATACGCGATGAAGGGGCTGAATTAGACCTTGAGGTGTTGCTGGAGGCGAGAGGGTCTATCAGCAAGGAGACCATTGAACACAAGGTCCGAGAAACTCTGAGACAAATTGGAGCCGAAGTGCTGGAGGACCAGTTGGATTAGGGACAAGGCGCCCTAAGGAGAAGGTGCGGCAAAGCCTACAGAAGTAAGGCTTAGTCGCTTGCGGGAGGGTTGATCCGGCGCATGGGCACCAGCCGCACAGGTCCTAACAAGCCTGATGGTAGCGGTTGCCAGTTCGCAGCGCTAAAGGGCTGATAGAGGATGTTGACGAAAAAGAACTGTTGCCAAGGCACACTGCGCTTGTCCATGTCTATGATGCGGTTCGCCATTAGGTTGGCAACTTCTACCACCAGCTCGTTGCCTTGGGGCTTGACAATCTCTTTAGGCACAACTATTTGAAACGGACTGGCGATGAGGGTGCCAAGCAGAGAACCGTTGAGCCAAACGCGAGCGCTGTAACACACCGTGCCCAAATCCAACAACCATGCGTCAGGTTCTTGCGCTGAAGGTAAGTCAAAAACCAAACGGTAGTGGGCGGTGCCTGAGAAGGCTTTGAGCACTGAAGAATCATCGTGGGTCCACTCCGTCCAACTGCTGAGTGCAGTGACCGTTGCAGGTTTAGGCAACTTTGGGCCGCCTTCCGTAAATTCCACCTGCCAACTACCTGTCAGTAGGTGTTCTGCGTCTTCTCTCGCCCGATAGTAAGCCCACGGTCGCCCTTGAACCTTTTGGGGCAGAAGGCGAAGGATAAGGGATTGGCGGGGTTGCAACTGGAGGTAAACTTCTGTCCGCCCATCGTTTTGGCGGAGGGCACCAATCCCTACATGCCCGTGCATGGGGTCAAACAGCACGACGGATTGAGCCGCAACGGATAGAGGCACCCAACCGTCCCACAGATGACCCCTTAGGTTGACGACAAAGTAAACAAATTGGTCAGGGCTTTCTTTGCGTCGGATGAAGCGCAAGCCCAATTTGGTCATCGGTTCGGAAGGAATTTGAGCGGCATTCAGAAGGGCGGTAAGGTTGTCACTCAACAACAAGCGTCCTTGACCGATGCGGGCTTCTTTGACTTCAGCGTTGATGGGTTGCCATCGAGCCTCTACTTGCCGGCGCAAGGCAGCAAAGCGCTGCCGGCGTTGAACAAGATCTGTTAGCCCGGGCACATCTTTGGGCAAATCGCCAAGCACTAACACCGTTGCTCCTTGCTCCACCAGTTGCAACAAGCGCTCAAAGGTGTCTACGGGCATGAAGTGGCAATGAGCAATCAGCAGACTGCGGTAAATGCCTCCCGGAGTAGCGATCCCGTTTTCAGAAGCCGATAGCAGTTGCTTCACCATGCGGTCGGAAATGAGATCAAAACTGTAGCCTTGCTCCATCAAGTGAAGAGCGGATCGGGTGAAAGCAGGCAGGTTGCGCTCCAACCATTCACCGTTGGCGACTAAAAAGTGCAGGAAGCCGCGTGAACCTTCATCAGTTGCCCACAGGTCAAAGATGGGGAAGTAAAGCAGCAAGTCATTGTCGTGCTGCCCCAATTGCAGGAACGATTGACAGCGTGCGATGTAGTCGTTGAGGGCTGGGAAGTGAACCCAAAAGGTGTTCGTGGGACCAAAATGCGTGGAAGCGTAGAAAAGCCAACCAGGCCAAGGGGCTTCTTGAGGCGAGAAGGGGATACCGTGATAGAAGATGTGGTTGATGCCAGATAGAAACAGCAAGTCCACTTGGGCTTTAACATGCTCCAACGGCACTGTAAAGTGCTCACCCAACCAAGTTGCGGTTTCATTGGCACACAGCGGTTTCCCCGTTACATGGGCTGCTGAGGAAGCAAATTTGAGAAAGAGCAAGAAAACCTTTGGTGATGCCTTGCCTCGCTTTGGGAGGCTCATTAGCGGCGACAGTCCCACTAACTCCAAACAATCGGGTCCGAACAATTCACTTTCGGGGATATCCGCAGCGGCGTAGAGGTCCAACAAGTCACCGGGCGAACCGTGGGCTTCGTAGCGGACGAGGAAACCATGTTGGTGCGCCCACGCAACCCAAGGTAGGGCGTATTCCTCCAAAATCAGTTCGGCAACGGTTTGCCGAAAATCGGAACGAACCCCCATGACTATCTCGGGCTCAGATTCACCAAGCAAAGCCGGCAAATAGAACCGCAAGTCGTAACCACGACGGCGCTGAAACTGCTCCAAAAAGTTGTCCGTCCAATTCTCCCCTATCACCTCAAAGGAGTCGTGGTAAATTGCCCGCACCTTCAGCTCGGTTTTGGTTGCCAGTTGTTGGAAGGCTTCGCTGAAGGGAAGAAGGTAGCGTTCCAACGCTCGGCGAGAGAAAAAGTCCATGACATAGCCCTCTCCTCCGGGCGCTGCCCGCTTGACCCGCATGCCGTGCAGCACTTGGAAAACGGCGTAGAGTTTCCACTCGCCCTCCAAAGGTGTCCAGTCAAGTCGCTTTGTGTCTGGGTTTACTTGTTGAGTCAAGTCCAGTGTTTGCCCGTTAGGACCGAAGGCGACGAGAGCATGTAGGACAGCATAGGGTTGTTCCGGGTAGAGGGGTTCTTTCATGCGTTCGCCTTGGCGAAGAGTGAAAGTGCGGATAAGCACTCGCTTGGCAGCCGTCGCTTCGTCAATCCAAGGACCACCTAAGTTCCAACCTGTGCCCAAGGTCATATCTACACCGATGCCCAGCCGCTTGCCTTCTTGCAAGGTGTGGGCAAGCAATTGAAGCCAACGGTCACTTAGGAAAGGGATATAGCGATCTTCGTAGCCTTTGGCGCCATAGATGGGAATGATGTGGACGCCTCCTAAGCCAGCGTGGCGAAAAAGTTCCAGCTGTCGCGTGATTTCTCCTTCCGTTGCAGCGTTGCCCAACCACCACCAGTAAGCCCAGGGGCGGACTTGGTTAGTCAAGAGTGGCCAAGAAAGGGAATCATCAGCAGCAGCTTGTCCCGAGGTGGAAACGAGCAAAAGCCCGCTTAATAAGAGCCAGAAACCCAGACAGCGCAAAGGCATCCCTTGCCAGAGGGAAAAGGCAGCCCCCGTAAGGGCGAGGAAGGGCAACAGCGTCCAAACCCACCGACACATCCCGATCACCTCCGTAAGATTTCCGTGCTCCGACGAAAGATAGAACGCAGAGGGGACGAGAAACTTGCCGAGGGGCAAGTTTGCTTTTTGCCCCTTGATGGACCGCCGAACAAATTTGCCGAAAGTGGCGGCAAAAAGGTAAAAAATGGCGCTCTTCCTCCTCTTGACAAGGGTCAAACCGCTGACATAGAATTATGAAGCGGCTCATATGAAGCGTTTCATATTTGGATGGGAGGGTTGGAAATGCCGACCTTGGCGGATGTGGCTCGACGGGCAGGCGTCGCGCTATCAACCGTCTCAGCGGTGCTTAACAACCGCCCTGATTGCTTCGTTTCGGAAAAAACCCGACGACGGATCCTAAAGGCAGCAGAAGAGTTGGGCTACCGCCCCAACTACCTCGCTCGTTCCCTCGCCAAGGGAAAAACGGATACTATCGGCTTGGTGATTTACGAGGTCGCTAACCCCTACTTCGCTTCCCTCGCCGACGAGATTGAGCGAAGGGTTCAGGAAGCAGGCTACCAACTGCTCCTCTGCACCAACCGAGGGCTTGGCGATACAGACGATCGGGCTAATTTGGAGTTGCTAAGTAATCAAAGGGTAGACGGGATTTTGCTTTGGGCAAGCCGTTACCCTCCAGAAGGCTACACTGTTCCCCTCCCAAAGAAAGTAAAGTCCCGCTTACCCATTGTTGTGCTGGGTTACCTCACGAAGGACAACACCGACTATGTGGCAATAGACCGGCAGTCGGGCACTTATCAAGCAACGAAGCATTTGATTGACTTGGGGCATCGCCGGATCGGGTATTTGGCACCGCCTTGGGGGATGTCACCGGAGTACCCCAAATTAGCAGGGATTTTGCAAGCCCTCCAAGATGTTGATCTTTCTGAGCCTGTCCTGCTTATCGCTGAAGGGCACACTCGTTCTGCGGGACGCATCGCGGTGCAAAAGCTTCAAGAGCAAAATCCCCCTCCAACAGCAATTATTTGCTACAACGACCTGTTAGCGATCGGTGCCTATCGGGGGCTGCGCGATTTGGGGTTGCGAATCCCCGACGATGTTGCTTTGATCGGTTTTGATGGGATTGAGGAAGGCAAGTATTTGGATCCCCCTTTGACTACCATCTCGGTGCCCGTGGCGACCCTTAGCCAGTTAGCCGTTCAGTTCCTCCTTCGCCGCCTGCAGGAGAGGAACCCCCCGCACCAACAAGCGACAGTCATCCCAACCCTCACAGTGCGAGGTTCTTGCGGGGCAACGAGAGGATTAAAGGAGGTGAGAGTCGCATCGGAAGGAAAGTAGGCGTGCACCAAAACCTATATAACTCCACCCTTTGAGGCAAAGGAGGGAAGTGCGATGAAGCGTTCATTGAAAAGTCGTTGGGGCTTCACTCTCATTGAACTGTTGGTAGTGATCGCGATAATCGCGATCCTCGCCGCCATTCTGTTCCCCGTGTTCAACCGAGCCCGAGACAAAGCGCAACAAGCCGCTTGCGTTTCCAACTTAAAGCAAGTTGGGCAAAGTCTCGGACTTTACATTGATGACCACGACGAAAGTTTCCCTATGCGTCCCTACGCAAACATTGGTGCTTGCCCCGGCTCCCTTCTTGAGATGCACTGGCGCGCATTCGTCAGTAACCTTTTGCTCTCCTACACAAAGAACCGGGATGTCTTTCTTTGCGAAAAGGGACCCAAACGCATAGACAGCAATTCCGCAAACTACCACTGTTCTGCTGAGCGATATTTGGTCAACTACGCTTTCAACTATGTCATCCTTGACACACCCGGGACAGGGTTAACTCCCGGTTTCGGTGGGCGATTGTCTGCTATTCAAGAACCAGCTCAGTTGGCTGTTTGGTGGGATAACTCGTTCATTTGGATCTACAACAGCTCGTCCATCTCCACTCACCGCTTCTGGAGCCACTTCGTTTCCTTCTACGAGGCAGGGAACTTCCGAGTGCGTGCCGGTTGGTGGTCTACCCATTGGCACAACGGGATGAGTAACTTCTGCTATGCAGACGGACATGTCAAGGCGGGGAAAGTAGGGCAAATGACTTGGGCGAACTTCTTCAATGTTACGCCCTCCGATCCCCGCTACTATTGGTCAGCGCTACGAAGACCATAGCGGTCGTGAGCAAAGCGATTTACCGACAAAGGAGGGGACAACGATGCTTAAGAAGGGAAGGGAACGAAAAGGCTTCACCCTCATTGAGTTGTTGGTTGTGATAGCGATCATTGCTGTGTTGGCAGCCATCCTGTTCCCCGTTTACTCTCGGGTGCGGGAGAAGTCGCGGCAGGCTGGCTGCCAGTCCAACCTGCGGCAAATTGGCATCGCCATGCGGTCCTACATTGAAGACTACACCCCTTACTTTCCTTACTCCACTGCCCCTTCTCTGTGCCCTCATGTTGCCGGTCAGGTCCTTCGTCCCGGATGGGTGGGAAATGTGCTACAGCCTTACATGAAGAACATCCAACTTTTCATTTGTCCCAGTCGCCGACAAGTTTGGGTGAACGACATCACCCCCGATGCCAACGATCCTATGAACAATGACCCCAACGATTGCCCTCAGGTTGCCTATCAAGTGAGCTACAACTACAACTACCGCGTTTATAACAGTGACCTTCCCGGTTATGACCCTCTTGGCTTCCGAGGTGATTTTAGCCTTGTAGAGCAACCTGCGGAATTAGCCCTCTTTTGGGACAGCACCAACCCATGGCTGATGTGGGGTGGCACAATCACTTTGTGGACATTGGACATCCCTTGGTTTGAGAACCAACAATTTGACCGCACCCACTGGCACAACGAAACTAACAACTTCCTCTTCGCAGACGGTCATGTGAAAGCGATGAAGTTCTCTAACATGACTTGGGGCAACTTCTTCAACTATGTTTCCGGCGACGCTCAATACAGTTATCCTATTACGAGGCGACCGTAACCTTGAGGGGTTCGGTCACAGGGGGGACACCGATGGTACGGCAGGGCAAGCGGCATTTGTCTATCCCTACCCTCCCTTGGGTTTGGGAAGGTGGAGATTGGGAACACATCGCTCAAGTCATAGAACACCAAATCCTTCCCCGGTTGGATGCCATCGGTGCCTCCCTTTTCCTGCCACAAAAGCAATCTATCCCTTCAGACGCTACAATCCCGTCCATTGAAGGGATGCTCACCACGCCTTGGCGCAACCCTTATCCCCTGTTTGCCTATGTCGTTTCAGGTAACAGTCAGATGATCCTTCAAGGACACTGGTTGAACCTTCCCGCTGGTCATGGGGTTTTCATCCCGCCCAATACGCCCTATGTGGCTCATGCCGCTCTTGGAGATCACATTTCTTCGTGCGATGTTCTCTCTATCGGCGTCTTCACTTTTGGGGCCTTGGTGCATCGCTGCCAATTAACCCCTTCCCGTCACCTCAAAAGCAGTCACTACGCAATCCTCAACCCTACCCTTTGGGACCTCTGTTCCATGTGGATGGATTCCTTGCCTCCCTCCTCTTCACATCGCCTGACCCAAAAAGGGCTGCTGCTGGCTTTCTTTAGCCTCCTCATCCAAACCAATGCTCTTCCTTTTCAAGCTCAAGTGGATGATCTGCTTCCTGCGAACTGGCAAAAGTTACCCCCCGCATTGCAACGAGCCGTTAAGTGGTTACACCACGCTTTTGAGCGCCCATTTCAACTGTCGCGCCTTGCCCGCTACTGTGGCGTCAGTCCTGCTTACCTCTGCCGCTTGTTCCGCACTTACTTGGGCACGACCCCTGTTGGCTATCTCACCCGGCTACGCCTCTATTTAGCCTCTCGTCTCCTCCAGACTACAGACTTAAGCGTTGCTGACATTTCGTTCCTTGTCGGCTACCGGCACCACACTTACTTCATCCGCCAGTTCCGCCGGTTTTACGGCTACTCCCCAACTCAGCTGAGAGAGCAATCGCAAGGTCGGAAACGCCCTCGCCGCGCCATCCCCATCAGTAGCCGAACCTTTACCTAAAGGTCAAAATCGTTCAACTTTTGATGCTATCGTGTCTTGCCCTCTTGGAAGAGCAGCTCTCATGATTTGCATAGGCAGGTAGCCTAAAAACCCTTGTTGGGAGGGATTTGAGATGTTCGCACGGTGGGCAGTTCGGTCTGTTGGCTTTACCCTCATTGAACTGTTGGTCGTTATCGCGATTATTGCCATTCTGGCGGCGATTCTGTTCCCGGTCTTTAGCCACGCCCGCGAGAAGGCTCGTCAGACGACCTGCTTGTCCAACCACAAACAAATCGGTTTAGGCTATCAGCAATACATTCAAGATTACGACGAAGTTTTTCCCCCATCGGACTACAACGATCCCTTGTTTGGTCGGGTGAACTGGCAGAACTTGGTGGAGCCGTATATTCGAGCAGGAGCAACCGCAGCCAACCTCCAAAACCGAAAAGATGACCCTCGGTCCGTCTTCGTGTGTCCCAGCCACGCCAAACCAGCGGAGGATCCTGCTTTTGAAGCAGCCCGTGGTCCTTCAGGCGTTCGTCCTTTGTTCAGTTATGGACCTAACGGAGGTCCTCGGGCGTCCAACCCAATGCTTAGCAACCTTTGCCCTCGCGGGCGCGATACGAATCCAACCAACCCCCTGAACATGCAATTCTGGGCTCTCGCCCAAGTTGGTTCTCCCGCCAGTTTGGTGCTTCTGGCGCCTCAGTATGGCTTGCTGGCTGAGGTGAGCGGCCGTGACGACCGCTATCACGCCACTAACCTCACCTCGGAACCCAACTACATGCATGGTCGTCGCCGCCACTTCGCTGGCGAGAACTTCACTCTTGTGGATGGGCACGCCAAGTGGTATAAGGCTCCTCCCGAATACTGGCAACAAAGTCTCTCTGGCGTCTGTTGGCAATCTCCTCGGCGCGGAGCCCAGTATGCCAATTGCAGCGCTTGGTTTATCGCTGTCGGAGATTGATAGATTGATAGTGAGAGATTGTTCACAAAGCCGTCGGGTAGCACAGAAGTTAACCGCTCACAAGTTGTCCTCAGGGCATTAAGTGCCATATGGTGGAGGGATTGAACAAAGGGAGGTTTTTCGTGCCCGTGGGGATGCAAAGGGAATCAACAGCAATCGCACTGCCCGTTGCCCTTGCCACTCCTTCTCTCAAAGTGCGGTGGTGGGCATTAGGCTTCACGCTGATACTGGTCGCCTTGTTCACTGCTGCCAGTAGTTGGTCATCGCTGACCCGTTACGAGATCTTGGGAACTGGTTACTTGCCCCGAGGCATTGTTCCCTTGTTCCTTTTGTTGGTGCTCCTCAATCAAGGGATTCGCTTTCTTGCTCCCTCCCTTGCTCTCTCGCGTGCTGAATTGCTGATAGCCTTTGCTCTGCTCAGCGCCACGGCTGCTATCTCTGGTCAAGAATTTGCCAACCACTTTTACCTCAACCTGATTGGGCTGGTTTACTACAGTTCTCCTCAAAGCCAATGGTTTGGGAAGTTTACTCCCCATTTGCCCGACTACCTTGTTCCGTCCCTGCACTTTCGTGACCCTGCCATCCTTTGGGCATATGAGGGGATGCCGGCAGGGGCGAAGATGCCTCTGGGGGAATGGCTTGTTCCTCTCCTTGTCTGGAGCCCATACCTCATAGGTGTCTATGCCTTGTTGATTTGCCTTTGCCTCCTTTTTGCCCGCCAATGGGAAGATCATGAACGGCTGTTGTATCCCCTTACGCAAGTGCCCTTAGAGTTAGCAACTACTGACGACCGTCCCTCCCTCTTTCGTTCTCCTCTGTTCTGGTTAGGCTTTTTCATCGCTGCTTGCCCTTATGCCCTCCGTGCCCTCCACCTTTACTTCCCTGCAATCCCCGACCCACAGCCACAGCGCAATGCTGGAATTCTGTTTCCCTCAGGACCTCTATCAGCATTCAACAACTTGGAATTGCACTTTTATCCTGAGATGATCGGTATCGCCTACCTGCTTGCCCGTGAAGTTGGTCTCAGCCTTTGGTTCTTCCCCTTCCTTCGCCGGGGAGAGTTGGCAACTCGAATGGCACTGGGCATGGACATGTATCATGCAGAATTCTTCACTTTTCAATCGGTTGCCACCTACTTGGTCATGGGAGCCTCCTTAATCTGGGTTGCTCGGGGTTATCTGAAGGATACCTTCGTCATAGCAACGCGGGAGTTGACAAGATTGTTTGTCCCTCGTCAACGCCACCTAACCGAAGTCAATTCGGCAGCCATCACTGAGGCAAAAGCCTTGATCATGGGTGTGTTGATCGCTTTGGGGCTTTTAGCATGGGCGAAGTGGGTCGCTGCTGTTTCACTCAATTGGTTTGTTCTCCTTCTGTTTGGGCTCCTCTTGACCAGTTTGGTGGTAGCACGGGTCGTTGCCGAAGCAGGAGTTTACATCTACTCGCCTCCATTCCGAGTCTATCAAGTGTTGTTTGATGTGTTTGGCAAAAGCCGAATTGGAGAACGCAACATTGTGCTTCTAACCGCAATGAGTTGGGTGCAAGTGCGCAGCACCGCCACAATGTTCACTGGCTACTTAGTCAATTCCCTTCGCCTTGGCTCTTTCGCCAACCTTCCTCGCTCTCAAATGGGTTTTTGGGTTCTCGTTGCCGTTGTGGCTGCGATTCTTGTCTGCCATATCACCGTCCCGGCAGTCATTTATCACTACAGTGTCAGCAAGTTGAGTTGGTGGGCACAAACTTCTTCGCTCAACACCGCTAACCTCATCGGTCAGTATCTCACAACGACTCGCCCCCTAACCCCACACCATTGGTGGGGGCTTATCATTGGCGCCCTCACTTGTTGGCTACTGATCAAACTGCGACTCACCTTTGTCGGTTTCCCGTTGCATCCCATCGGCTTCGTCACTTGGTTTGGTTGGCCATTGGACCGCTACTGGCTGTCCATTTTGATCGGATGGGCACTTAAAGCCGTCCTGCTTCACTACGGTGGCTACTCTGTCTTCCAAAAGGGCAAGCCCTTCGCTTATGGTCTGATTATCGGGGGCACTACCAATCTTACCTTCTGGATTTTGCTTCGGCTTCTCTTCCCCACCAGTGATGTCATCATTCGAGATTGAAAGACAATAGGGAGGGATCTGAGGTGACGATAGCAGAAAACGCCAGACGCACCGTTGGGGTGCTAACTGCAAGCACTCTTGTAGTGTTGCTCATTAGCTTAATCGGATGCGGTAAAGCCTCTTCGGAAGGCGGTTTGCTGTTGACAGAAGCGCAAGCGGCTCTGGAAAAAGCCATTCGCTTCTTCCGCACAGAGGTTGCCGTGCACGGCAGTTATGTTTGGCACTATTCAGTAGACCTAAGAGAACGCCGAGGGGAAGATCGTGCTGGTCCCACCGAGGGTTGGGTGCAACCTCCGGGCACCCCTTCCGTCGGCATGGCTTACTTGCGAGCCTACGAAGCAACGCAAAACCCCGCTTTCCTACAAGCAGCCACAGAAACTGCTTACGCCCTAACCCGAACCCAGTTGGTCTCAGGAGGCTGGGATTACCGCATTGAATTTGATCCCGAGCGCCGAAAGCGATGGCGCTACCTCGTGGACGAACGATTAGGTAGCCAAGAACCTGGGGAGAAGCGCAATCTCAGCATTTACGATGACGACAATACCCAAAGCGCCCTTCGCTTCCTTATCCGTTTGGATGTCACCTTGAAGGGCAAAGACAAAGAAATTCGCTGTGCTGTGGAATATGGTCTAAGCAAGTTGCTGGAAGCTCAATATCCTAACGGGGCGTGGCCGCAACGCTATGATGGTCAGCCTCGTGATCCCAAACAGTTTCCTATTCTTCCCGCTCGTTTCCCCAAAGAGTGGTCCCGCACCCATCCCGGCAAGGGCTACCAATACTGGCGCTTTTATACCCTCAATGATGGCGCGATAGGCACAATCATCCTGACCTTGATAGAAGCCTATCACTCTTACAAGAAGCCAGAATACCTCCAGGCTTTGAGGAAGGCAGGAGACTTTCTCATCCTTGCCCAACTTCCTGAGCCACAACCCGCATGGGCTCAGCAATACAACTTCCAGATGGAGCCTGCTTGGGCGCGTCGACAGGAACCTCCTGCTATCGCCAGCGCTGAATCAGCAGGAGCGGTGCGAGTGCTAATGGAAATCTACCTTGCGACTGGCGAAGAACGCTACTTACAGCCCATTCCTAAAGCATTGGATTGGTTCAAGCGTTCCCAACTCCCCAATGGGCGGTGGGCTCGCTTCTACGAACTTCAAACCAACCGACCACTGTATGTGAACAAGCGCTACGAGTTGATCTACACCCCAGAAGACCTACTGGACGGCTACTCCTTTGAAGGTTCCTATGGCATCTCCCGATTGTTCGACGCTTTCGAGCGATTGAAGAAGGAAGGGCGAGAAAGGATATTGGCGGAGCGCCAGCGCAAACCAACACCTGAGGAATTAAGGCAACGCGCTAAAGAGTTGGAGCCGAAGGTTCGCCAAATCATTGCCAACTTAGACGAAAAGGGACGCTGGGTGGAAGGCAACACCATCAACACCCGCACCTTTATCCGCAATGTGGAAACCCTTGCCGAATACATCGCTGCTGCCTCCGCAACCCAACGCTAACTTGTGCTAAACTCCATGCACCCAACAGAACCTCCAACTTTGGTGAGAAAGGCATGGACCTGTGGACAAAACTGAATAAAACGATCGTTTCTTGCACTCGCTGCCCTCGCTTAGTAGCCTATCGGCAACAAGTGGCCCAGCAGAAGAAACGACAATTTTGCAACTTTGACTACTGGGGCAAACCAATCACGGGTTTTGGCGACCATAACGCCCAGATCGTAATTGTCGGCTTAGCTCCCGCTGCCCACGGAGGAAACCGAACAGGACGCATCTTTACAGGTGACAGTTCCGCTCAAACATTGGCACAAGCCCTTTACGCTGTTGGTCTGGCATCGCAACCGTTTTCTGTGCATCGTGAAGATGGTCTGCAATTGTTTAGCGCTTACCTCTCTGCTGTTTGCCGATGCGCTCCGCCTCAAAACTGTCCTACATCAGAAGAACTTCGCAACTGCTTGCCCTACTTGGCACAGGAGTTGCTGCTGCTAAAGGACGCAAAAGTGATCGTAGCGCTGGGACAAATTGCTTTCGAGGGGACGCTTAAGGCTTTGAAACTCATCGCCCAACAGAAAAGCATAGAATGGCGGTTGCCCTCACCCAAACCCAAATTCAGGCACGGAGCATGCTACCAATTACCTGACCCTCGGGGAGGATCCCTTCACTTGCTCGCTTCTTACCACCCCAGCCGCCAAAACACGCAGACAGGACGATTGACACTCCACATGCTGGCAGAAGTGTTCCTTCAAGCAAAAGCATTAGCAAAAGAACACCCACACTCCTGCCCTTAAAAGTGTTAGGCACCATTATGATTCCGCTTTTCACCTTTTCAAAAGCTGTCGCCGCCCGAGCCCAGCACTGCTGCTGCCTGTGCATCAGCAGACATCCAAGAACCCCGCCCCACCCATCGAGCAGCTTCAGAAAAAGCATAACCGCCAATTGCTGAAGATACCCCCTCCGTGAGCCTTCGTCAAGCCGCCTCAACGACAGCTTTTTGGTGGATCAAGGCGTTCAACTTTTGCATTAGGCGCGACTTGTAACGGGCAGCGGTGGCTTTCTTTATGACTCCTTTGGCTGCCGTTTTGTCAATGATGCGACAGGCTTCGTAAACAGCCCTTTGGGCTTCTTCTAAACTTCCTGTGCCTTTAGTAGCATTTTCCATTGCCAGCCTTGCTCGCTTAATGAAAGTGCGCATTCGGGTTTTGTAGGCTTGGTTGCGCAAGCGATTCTTTTCTGCCTTGCGCATCGCTTTCAAAGCAGATTTTGTCCTTGGCATTGCTGTCCCTCCTTACGGGAATGAGCATCTGCTTTCGGGATGCCTAAGTCTTTGCAGCGTTGCGTGAATTATAACGCATCTGTGCCCCTTTTACCTAACGCCTCAAAGCAATCCTTACGGGAGGTTGGTGCTATGGGTTCTTTGCCATGCCAATGCCGATCACGGATGGGGTTTTCGCTAAGGGCGTGCGGATTGCTTGCAGCTGTAAGCAGTAATTGCCTGCGGGCAAGGGCTCAGGGGTCAGCAGAATCAAGGGTGGTGTTGTCGCCTTCTGTTGCCATTGGCGTTGAGGTTGTCGCTCGTCCCAAACCGTCACAACGAACTCGCCTTCTCCTCCTTCCCATCCTACAACAACTTTGATTGGTGAAGGCGTAGCGAGCATGAACCGATAGACAGGGGAAGTTTGCCCTTGCGCAATCGTGACCACAATCTCTCGTTGCATCATCATTTGCCGTCCCGAAAGCAATCCACTGCCCTTTTGCTCTCCCAGTTTGCCTACTTCCACAGGGCTCGCAATCTCTTGAGCGATTTGCTGGGACAACCGCATGGTCAAGGGTCTGATGGCGAGGAACTCAATGAGCCGTCGTTCCACTTCAGAAGTCTGTGCTTTGTTGTGAAAACTGGTGAACACGACGAAACCTTTGCCGTGAGCGAAGGAAACCAACAAGGCACGCTTTCCTGCCATCAAGTAGACGCGACAGGACGGACGCCACCGCTGCACATGCCTCCATTCAGGCAAATCAAAGCGCAAGCGAACAGTCGGTCCAACAAAATCTGCCAAAGTGGGATCCACCACCTGCGCTTCTATCTCTTCCCCAGAAAACTTAAAGATGCCGCTGTAGCCAAACTCCAACGCTTGCGGGAAAGCTGCCCTCACGACATCGCATGCGTAATCAGAAGCGTAAAGAATGCCTCCTTCAGCTACATACTGTGCCAAGGCTTGACCGTTGCTAAAAAACTTGCACCCTTCACTGCAGTTGACAAAAACTGCGTCAAACTCCCGAAGCCGATCAAGGCGCATTAGATCGTGAAGGAACACTAAGGTTACCTCAAACCCCATGCTACGCAGCACGCTACCAATATCGTCATAAGCCTTTGGTGTCACGGCAAGGCGCAGCGGTCGCTGCTGCCAACCTTGGGTGAATGCGACAGGCTTCGGAGGGGGTGTGGTCATTGCAATTACGGGAGTCGTTCGCCCCATCCATGTCCCCAAGCCGTAGCTGAGCCCTAAGCAAACCAATAGGGCGGCTAATGGGCTTACCGCCTGCTTGAGCCATTGCGATAGGGATTCCTTGGGCAACTCTAACGGCACAAAAGGTCTTCCACAAGAGCGACAAAACTTCGCTTCTTTTCGGTTAGGGGCATAGCAACTGGCACAAAGGTAGGCTGATATTGTCCCCGTCCGCAGCCGATAGACTAACCGTGTGTTACCGACTGCTAAGACATCGTTATGGTTCAACTCTCTAACGGGCACTGTTTGCCCATTGACCATTACAGAAGCGTTGCCAATGGGAGCAATGCGGTAGCCTGTTCCCGTCCACTCTAATGTGGCGTGCTTTGGTTCAATTGTGCGGTCGTAGTAAAGGGAGATGTCGCAGCGTTCGTCCCGACCGATTACCAAGCGGGGCTTGTCCAAGATGAACTCCTTGCCCTCCAATTTACCTGAAGTCACTTTCAATGTGGCACCTGCTAACAGCCACTCAAACAGCGAGGAAGCACCACCAATTAATGCTCCCATCAGCACCCACGCTAAGCCGCGACAAGCAGGATCAGGGAAATGAGTGAGGGAGGGCAAAAGGGCGAATAGCAACCCGCCGATGGCGCCGCCAATACCTCCTCCCAAACCTGCTCGCAAAGCACCAGATAGAGACCCACGGGCTACTCCTTGGGAGGTGCCTAAAGCAAATCCAAAGATTGCCCAACCGATAGTTCGTGCTGGCAACTCCGCAAAGCGCAAAAGTTGATACAACACTTCTCCCCAGAGAAGCCCCACACATCCACCAACAACGCCAGTCAAGACGGTGCAGATTGGGATCCACCATCGGCGAAGAGCAGTGGCATGACCGATTCCGATAACCAAGCCGAAAACAAACCCTGTGGTGACACCATAGGAGGCGTCCAACAGGAACCGTTGCCAAACTGTGTCCTCTTGGGCTAAGCCTTTGCCGAAAAGAACCTCTCCCGTTAGCCAAGCCATCCACCCACCGACAGCCCCAATTGAGAAAAGGCGCACCGGTGGGAACACGCTTTGATCACCACCCAATCTGCTACTTCCTTGGCTGCATCAAAGTTTAATCGGAGCAACGAAGCGCGGCAATGACAGAAAAACTGCCTGTCACATCACAGCTTCGTCAAAATGAAAGCGTTCGGATCCTTGAGACGAAGGGGCGATGAAGATTGTTGCGCCGTTGGAGGATTTTGTTCGGCGCTGTTTTGGTCGCCACGCTTTTGGGCGCTTCTTGGTTGGCTTGGCTATGGTTCGTGCCGGTGGGACCGTCGGGGTCAGTCACCCTAAAGGTCTACCGAGGCGATCGCTTTGAGCATGTGGTGGACCAGTTGGAGCGACAAGGGCTGCTGCGTAGCCGCTTTTGGTTTGAGCGGATGGCTCGTTGGGTTCGTTTGCCCCATCGCTTTCAAGCGGGCATTTACCGTATCCCTACCCCCATTTCCCTTTGGAAACTGGTGCGTTGGTTCTCCCAAGTCCGTCCCGAACTCATCCGCTTGGTCGTTTGGGAAGGGATGATGGCGAAAGAAATTGCGGAACGCGTTGAAACCCTTGGCTTGGGAGAAGCAGAAAGGTTTATGGACATCGTGCGCAACCCGCAAGGGCGGGTGCGATTGCCTTTTGACTGGAAAGGGGATCTGGAGGGGTTGTTGTTTCCAGCGACTTATCTCGTGCCCCCGTTGCGACCCAACGAAGAAGCCTACCTCGTGCAATTGATGGTGGACAAGTTTGTTCAGGCATTTTGGCAACCTTACCGGGACGAAATTGCCAAAAGTCCTTTTTCGCTGCGGGAGTTGGTAACCATTGCTTCTTTAGTGCAGTGGGAGGTCAAGATGGACGAGGAGCGTCCCATTGTTGCTGGCGTAATCCTCAACCGACTGGAACGAGGGATGAAACTGGAGATAGACGCAACAGCGCTGTATGCTCTTGGACAACGGAAGCGGCGGGTGCTGTATCGGGATTTGCGGGTAGACTCGCCTTACAATACCTATCGCCACAAGGGCTTGCCTCCCGGTGCCATTTGCAGTCCTGGGTTGTCTTCTCTGTTGGCTGCCCTGAGACCCGCGAAGGTGCCTTACCTTTACTATGTGGCTCGGGGAGACGGCTATCACACTTTTAGTCGCACTTATGAAGAGCACTTGAAAGCTGTTGCCGCTTATCGGGAGTGGCAACGGCAAAGGGGTTTACGGTAAGTTGGAAGCGAGAAGCATCAAGAGACAAACCAACATCAACAGCAAGCAGCTACCAGAGGTGCGATAACAGAGGCAATTGCAAGGGTTGCTTAAGGTTGGTGCAGCCTCGATGGACTTTAAAACCCAAAGGGCAGCAAACAAACCGCTTCCACGAGGGTGGTGTTTTGGGTGGTCGGGGCGGCCGGACTTGAACCGGCGACCTTGGGCTCCCGATGCCCACGCGCTAACCAAGCTGCGCCACGCCCCGACCGGCACCGCAAATTTTAGCAAGCAGCCAAAGCCTCGTAAAGTTGTGATAACCCCTTTGTCTCCTTCGCTACCGATTGGGAAACCAGTGGTAAAGCATCAAGTAGATGAGCACACCGGTGACCGAGACATACAGCCACAGCGGTAGTGTCCAGCGGGCAATAGCGCGGTGGCGCGCAAATTGCTGCTTCAGCGCACGATACAAGGTGACAAGAGACATTGGCACGATCGCAGCGGCTAAAACGGTGTGGGAAATCAGGATGGTGAAATAGACAGGGCGAACCCACCCTGTTCCCGCAAACTTGGTTGCCCCTACCTGCGAGTGGTAGATCAAGTAACTAATCAGAAACGCTGCTGATGCGAGAAATGCCCCAATCATGCAGGCTTGATGGGCACGCACCTTTCGACGGCGGATAAAGCCATACCCCAAAATCAAAAATGCGGCACTGCATGTGTTCAGCAACGCATTGAGCGTTGGGAGGTCGTGAAGGGTCATCACTGGCATCAGCCTTTCTGTTAAGGCTACCCACCACCGATTGGGCGCCTCCTTAGCAATGGATCGTGGCACACAGTGTCATTCTTCCACATCAAAATCGCTTACTTCTATTATGCCTTCGTCAGTTATTGTGACCTTCTTCACCCGCTGTTCAGCAGCCATGAGTTTTTGCTGGCAGAATCGGAGCAGGCGCATCCCTTCTTCGTAGCGGCGCACCATTTCGTCCAATGACAAATCACCGCTTTCCAACTGCCGAACGATGTCTTCCAATTGCGCCATAGCTTGTTCGAAAGTCAACTCATTCTCCTGTGGCGACAACATCCTTGCTCACCACCTCGTCAACCGTGACTTGAGCGACACCATCGGCAAAGACCACTTCTGCTGCTTGACCGCAAGACAGCTGCTGGGCGCGAGTAAGGACTTTTCCTGAACTTGGGTCGCGCACCAAAGTGTAGCCTCGTTCCAAAACGGCGTAAGGGCTGAGAGCGCGCAACTGCGCGTCCAGTCTTTGCAAGGACTCTCTCTTGCGGCTAAAAAAGTGCTCAGCGATCATGGGCAACGCTTTGGAGTATTGTTGCCATCGCTCTATCCAACGAGACAATTGAGCATTAGGGCTTAACTGCGCTAACTTGTGCTGGTAGGAGAGCACCTGTTCCCGTTTTTGCATCAACGCCCTTTGGCATGCTCTGTCCAATCGCCATTGGAGCCCGTCCAAGGCTTGCCGATACTCGCTAAACAGGCTTTGGGGGTCATGCAAACAGCGACGCTCAGCAAGACGCTGCAAATGGGCTTGGGCATGGCGAAGCGCTGTGTGGAGGGCACGATTTAACCGCAATGCCAATTGCCCCAACCGATTCAACCACTCTTGCCGATCGGGCACCACCCTTTGGGCAGCCGCTGTGGGCGTTGGTGCGCGATAATCCGCTGCGAAATCGGTTAAAGCAAAATCGGTTTCATGCCCTACAGCGCTGACAATGGGGATGCGAGATTGAGCAACCTCGCGGACAACAATTTCCTCGTTAAATGCCCACAAGTCTTCTGGAGAACCGCCTCCCCGACCGATGATAAGCACATCTATTTTGCCCACCAATTCTTCGGCTGTTTTGGAGTTGGCTAACTTCAACGCTCGCACTAATGAAAGGGGAGCTTCATCCCCTTGCACCAACGAAGCGAAAAGAATGATTTGCACCCCGGGGTGACGCTGGCGCGCGATGCGAAGAATGTCACGGATAGCAGCACCATCCGGCGATGTGATCACACCGACCCGTTGAGGAAAAGTTGGCAGAGGGCGCTTTCGTTGCTCATCAAACAACCCTTCCGCTGCCAATCGGCGCTTCAACTCTTCGTAGCGTAGCCAAAGGTCACCTGTGCCCTCTCGGTAGATGCGTTTGGCGTAGAGCTGATAAACGCCTTCTCTTTCATAGACGCTAACATACCCGAACACCCGCACATGGTCACCAGAACGAGGCTCAAAGGCAAGAGATGACAGAGATTCTCTCCACATCACACAACGCAATTGGCTTTGCTCGTCTCTGAGGGTGAAATAGGCGTGTCCTTTTTGATAAACCTGCCAGCGGGAGATTTCCCCCCGCACCCAGACCCCTTGCAAGCGCAGATCCCTGTCTATGAGGTTCTTAAGGTAGCGGTTTAACTCAGAAACAGAAAACACCCACTCTTGAGGCGTCATCTCTCGCCCTACTTCGTCCAAGTAGGCTTGCCACAGTTCGTCTACTTGCCATTCCTCATCAATCACAGGAGTTGCCACCTCCGCTTTTGATTTTTGTGCACTGGGAAGGAGGTGGCTACTCCTTGGCACCTACAGGGACTTTCGGAGCATAGGGAACAAAAGCGGGTCGCAACCTTCGGCTCTGCCCAACTGCCGAGAGGACACCTAAGAAAGCGAGGGAAAAGAGCACGCTGTGGGGCACAAAGTTCAACAGCACCCCGCCCAAAACAGGCAGCAGCATCATCCCACTTTCTGTTGCGTTGCTAAGCGCCAAATAAGTAGGGCGATGCGCCTCATCCGCCAGTTCCAACACATAGTTGGTGAAGGCGATGGCAATCCCTGTGCCTGACAAGGCAAGGAAAAAGTAGGTGAGCGGATACAGTGACAGAATACCAGAGACACCGAAGTAGTGCAGCAGGGTCAAAAGCAGCACCCAGCCAGAAGGCACAGCTGCAAGAGCAATAGAGCAACGCAACACGAACAAGTTGCTTTTTCGGTCAGCGAGGAGGCTCCACAAAATGTTGGCGAGCAAGCTCCCGACTGTCTCGGCAATGATGAAGGTGCCCAAGATGGATGGCTTAGCACCCAACTTGACAACTGCGTAGGTGCTGTAGAAGGGGGCAGCGATCAACCCGATGTCCATGAGGAGCCGCACCTTGATCAATTGCCGAAAGTCCGCGCGTTGCTTCCAAAGGTCTACCATTGTCTGCCATTGCTCTCGCCACGATCGGGGCGGAGGTGTCCATTCAGGGGCAGGTTCGTGGATGAGGAAGAAACTCCCCCACGCCAACGCATAAGCCACAAAGGAGAACGACAGCAGAAGGGCGTAGTTATGGGGGAAGGTGATGCCCCAATCCCCCTTGAGGACTTGATGGACGATAGCACCCACGCCGATGCCCAACACGCTTCCCCAAAACATGCGTAGTCCCCAAAAGAGCCCTCGCCGGCGGAAGGGAACGGTGCGGGCAAAGATGTCCATGAAGGCTAAGGAACTGATTCCACCTGTGACAGTGTAGAAAGCATAGCCTAATAGGAAGATAAGGGCAGCTGCGGTGGGGTTGACTGGTGCTACCCAAACGACTACAGCAATCATCCACAGCCAACCGAAGGCACGACCAAACGCCATTTTGGTGTAAAGGGGTAACTTTCGGGGAAGGGCTTCTACCCAACCTGCCACAAACATCGGTGGTAAAAACCAACCGATGCCAGCGACAGCGGTAAGCAACCCCGCATAAAACTCACTGCCCGTCAACTTTGTCAAAAACACCGCTAAGACGGTGGACGGGTGAGCAAAGGTGATCCCAACTTTGAACAAAATGCCATTGATAACGCCGAGCCAAAAGTTGCGCTTCCAATGCTGCCATCGGTCGCTGACGGCTAACGCCGTCCGTTGACCGTCACCATCCATCCGCCATCACCAAGCCTTAATTTTGCCACGCTTTCTAAGCAAAAGTGTTGGGGAAAAAACCCTTGCTACCAGTAGCAAGTTGGGCTATGATGAATAGTGACCTTGAGGTGACTAGAATGGATCTGATCTCCCGACTGATTAAGGAGTTGGGCTCCGATAGCGAAGTGGTGCGGATAGAAGCGGGGAAGATGTTGCTTCAGATGGGCACAGCTGCCGTCTGCCCTTTAATAGAAGCTTTGAATGATCCCACTCATCCTGCCCGTCACCTCGTTGCTGCCACCTTGGGACAAATTGGTGACCGGCGGGCAGTCGAACCCCTTATCCAAGCCTTAAAAGACCCAGACAAGCAAGTGCGCTTCCACGCTGCGCTGGCTTTAGGCAAACTAAAAGACCCCCGGGCACTTCGTCCCCTCGTTCATGCCCTTTTCGACGAGATGCCTCCAATCGGTTCCGATCCCCTCACTGGTGATCCTCTCATTGTGAGAGCGGCAGCAGCGCAAGCCTTGGGGGAATTGAGAGCCAAAGAGTCTGTCCCTGCCCTCAAGGTGCTTCTGAAAGATGAACCTCGAAGCCTTCGCCGCGCCGTCGTTCAAGCGTTGGGGCAAATCGGCACAGAGGAAGCCCTTAACGCTTTACAGGAAGCAGTGTGGACGGAACCGGACGAAGGGGTAGCAAACCTGATAGTCTATTGGCTCGCTCGCCATCCCTCACCACAAGTGTATTCAACCCTCGAACGCATAGCAGCGGAGCACCCGAAAGAAGGAGTGCGTCTGGCTGCCCGAAAGCATTTGCAACAGATTCCTGAACCAGTTACTTCAGCAGCCTCTCCAGAGTTTGCTTCCACACCAGCAAAACGACATCGCCACTTCTTAGGTTGGGTTCTGGGGCTTTTGGTTGCCCTTTTGCTCCTTGGAGCCCTGCGATGGAGTTGGCGCCAAAATCGGTTGGGCACTGTGTTCTCTGTATTCACCCTCGCCGCCACTGTCCTCTACTTTTGGCACCATCGTCGCCGTGCCTGCATCCAACAACCGCCTGATGCTCCCTCTTCTCTCCAAACTTCTGCTTCTGCCCAGCGGGAACGGGTGGACAGTTGAGAGCGTCTCAAAATACAGCAGCGCTGAAAAAGGAGTGAGGGACAATGAAGCCCGTTCGCCATATCACTTATGGGCTGATTCTCCTACTTGTCATGCCAGCCTTTGCCCAACTCATCCTCATTAGCCGCAGTCAGGAGATAGAAATCGGCAAGGAAGTGGCTGCTGCCATTGAAAAGCAATATGGTGTTTGGGACGACCCAGTGCAATCTCGCCGAGTGGAACGGATTGGACGCAGCCTTGTTGCGGTTTGTGAGCGCAAGGATATGCCCTACAGCTTCAAGATCTTGAACGAGCGGAAGGAACTCAATGCTTTCGCCGCTCCGGGGGGGCCGATTTACATCACCCGTGCTTTGTTGGAAGCATTAGAAAGCGATGACGAAGTTGCCTTCGTTTTGGGGCACGAGATCGGGCACGTTGCGGGCGACCACATCCGCAAGCAAATTAGTCAAGCCATTGCTGGTTCCCTTCTGTTGGACATCCTCACGGGTGGCTCAAGCCAACTGGTGCGGCTGGGTTCGGATATCATGTTCTCGCTTTACCAGAGTGGCTACAGCCGCCAGCATGAACGCGACGCAGACACACGGGGCGTGCGTTACATGCGGGCAGCGGGTTACAATCCTGTCGCTGCGATCACTGCACTCCGAAAATTGGGTATGGAGCGTTACAGAGGGTTGGTCAAGTGGTTTGGGACTCATCCCGATGTGCCCTCTCGGATTAATCGGATTGCTCAGATGTTAGGGGTCGATCCCGAAACGCTCCAACCCCTTCCTAAAGGGGCAACCCTGGATGAAGGGAACCGCCCTAACCTTCCAGTGCCCCTTTTCTACATCGCCGACCGTGCAGTCTTTCGTCTCTCCCCCAAAGCAGCACAACCCCAAAAAGTTTGGGAGCTGGCAGACTATTTGGTAGAACGGATCCAAGTTGCTCCCGACGGAAAGAGCGCATGGCTGTTGGTGCGTCGTCACGGTTCCAACACTGTTCTCCTCGCTTTGTGGCAAGAGCAAAGCCGACGGACAGAGTTTCTTGCTTCCATCTATGCCCCTTCTGTTCTTGTCTTCCTTCGCGCTCCCCAAGGGGAATGGTTGGCAATTTTGGCTCAGGACGGACCCCAGACTTTTGTCAAGGTCTTTGACCCCAAAGGACAAGAAGTGCCTCTTCCTGATCGCACCCCGTTAGGAAAGATCGTGGCGATAGACTGGAGCCCCGATCGTCGGTTAGTGATGATAACTGAACGCTTCGGGGAAGCCCAAATGGTTGTTTGGCGTCCCAAGGGCATCGCTCAATTCGTGCCTCTCGCTCAACCCGATCCCCTTACTCAAATCAGTGTTGTAGACCACCAAACACTGGTAGCCCTTGGCAATGGCTCCCTTCACCAAGGGCGATGGCGACAAGAAAGCCTCACTTGGCAACCGCTTAGCAGTGGGGTAAGTGCCTTCGCCATTCGGGGCGAACGCATCGCCCTTGTCAAGGATGGACAACTACAAGTGGGCAAGTTGGGTGGGAACGAGTGGAAAATTGTGGACCAACGAACAGGTATTTTTGCGGAGTTGACCCTTTCCCCTAACGGTGAATGGCTTGCTTACACCTATCGGGAAGGAGGAGAGGCGAGCCCTCAACTCTGGGTAGCCCATCTCCCCACGCAACGCCTCTGGCGCCTTGCACTTAACGCCACCAACCCAGTGTTTCCAAACCCGTAGACCGAACTTGGTTTCCCTTGCGATAGGCATAGCCCCCAATAGCCTGCTCGTGAGTCTCGTTCAGGATAATCCACACGAGCCTCCAGCAAAAAGCGGCCCAACTACGCTTCGGGCAACGGGTAAGCGCCTTCGGATTCAATGGGGTTCAGAGTCGCCAACACGAAAAAGGGACGAGGCAATAGGTGTGGAGTGCTGTCCACTGTCATCAAAGTTTTAGCGATGCCCAGCATACCTTCAATAAGCACATGCCCGTTTGCTGACAGACCTACCGCGATCCGTTGCAGGACTAACTCTTGCCCAACCGCCACTTTCCCCACTTCGGTTCGCAACCGTTCTCAAAGTCCCAAAGGTGTCAACCCGAGCCCATCTTTCTCGGTCACTTGACAATCATTCCCGTTCGGGATGCCCACAAGGTCAAGTCCAGTTCGTCGGGATCGATGCCCACTTGCTCAGCAAAAGCGAGGTAGCGACGCTCCGCTTCCAGATAACGGTTGCGCGTGGACGGCGGACGGTCTTTGTCCAAAACGCCAAAATCGTGAAGACAGCGCAAGATGTGTTTGTCAAGGATGGCGTAGCCCCGAAAGCCAATGTTGCGCAAAAAGTGTGAAGACTCCTTGTAGCCAATCCCGCGAAAAGTTTGCACACAAGCATCCCGCCGCTGCAACGGGTCCTGCCACTGCTGCAGCCACTCTTTCAGGTTTCCACCCAGCTGATTTTTCACGGTCTCGCGGGCAGCGACGATGTATTGGGCGCGGGCAAGAGGGTAAAGGTGAAAGTGCAGCCGTTCCGCTAATTCTTCGGCGCTGCCAGTCCAAAGCACAGGGCGGATGGCTTCCACCCCCCGCAGCCCCATTAAGGCAGAAGCGCCTGCCGTCAGGAGGCAGAAGACCAACTCCTCAAAAATTGCTTCGTCGCCTTGCTCCCAAGTTTGCTGAAACTCTGCTAACCGCTGTAAAACTAACGGGCGTATTTGTTCGTGGTAATTTTTCAAGTCGTCAACAGTTGCCAACTTTGCCTTGCCCACTTTGATTGGTTCCATCAGCATCACCGCCGAAAAATTTTTGCGGCACTGCTCTTTAATGCAAAGTTTATTGGCGCTTATAACCATGCTACTGGCTTTAGCCAGCGGTCAATGATGCCATCCGTGAGCGCCTGCCGATCAGCGGTAGGAGCACCGTAAGGCTCGAACAAACCTTCGCCTTTTATGGGGCTCTTACCATCAACGGTAAGCGGTGTAGCGTTAACAACGAATTTGAACCTTTTCGCGCGTCCACGAGGTGGCTTTTCGAAGCAAATCGCGAGCTTCTTCCTCGCTGGGGCACCAAGTGTCCATCATGAGCCCTTTGGGCGAAAGTTCTCGTAACAGCGGTTCCACTTCGTGGGCAGGGACGGTAATGTGCACCAACTTGCCTGCTTGTTGGATGCGCTTGAGCAATGGCAACCAAGGGAGCATGGACGAATAGCGGGCACCCGGCACCCATTGAATGCCCCGCAGGTTTGGTAGTTCCAGCAAAATGTCAAGGTGACGGATGCAGTCGGGACCGTCTAAGTGAAAGATAGAGTGGTCCAACCAATCTACCTGGGCTTTGATGTCGTCTAGAAAAAACGCTCGGAACATTTGGGTGGAAATGAGCGCCAAGGCGTCCATGCTAACGGGATACCAACGCCCGGGCGACCAGACATTGAGCCAAGTGCTGGTGCCTTCATAGTGGGTGCGAATGATGGCGTGCAAGGACTCGTAGACCTCAAAGAAAAGCGGGGTGATTTGTGCCATCGTCTCTTGAACCTTTTCAGGAGCATCAATGAGGTCGGTGCAAAAGTTTTCGCGCCCGCGCAACGCAGCGAGCAGATCGCCGCCTGCGTGCAAGTCTGTCAAGCCAACAAAAAATTTGCCTTTACCGACTTCTACGGCTGCTTCTGTCATCGCTAACAGAAGGCGCCACCATCGATTGTTCGGGTCAAGGCGCAAAGGAGGCATCCTGTCCCAATCAGTGATCAGTGGCTTCACCCAAGTCGTTGTCTCTTCAAACACCAACTCCGCACCAAGGCAAGCAGCGAGGATGTCAGGACCAAGGTTACACCAAAAGCATGGGAAGGCTTCGCCTCCAAAAAAGGTCGTGCGAAAGGATTCCTCCGCTTGCCACAACCGCCACTCAATGTCTGTCCAACGGGCTTCTAAGGTGGAAGGTGCAGTGCGATGTTGGGGCTCGACACCTTTTCGCGGTGCTCGCACCTGCAAGGCGACGCGGTCTACTACTTCTCCGTCCCACCAAGCCAAAAAGCGCTCCTTTGCTTGCTCCCAATCGTCCTTGTAAAGCATTGTCTTGTCACGCTCCTTTTGAAACTGCGCTTTCACTTCAGGCGAAGGAGTTGGACTCGTTGAGCTATCGCCTGCACAGTTGCTGCATCCACATAGCCCGGTCCGTCCACGAGGGTGTTGGCAGTGCCCGTTGCAACAGCAACCCGCATCGCTTCGGAAAACGGCAAGTCCCTAATCAAAGCGAAAAGCAACCCGCCCAACAAGGCATCGCCAGAACCGATGGTGTTGACAACTTCTGTGGCTGGCGGGACAGCTTTCCAACACTCAGTGCCGTTGCTGCCAATGGCTCCATCTTTGCCCAGCGAAACGACCACGAAGGGGATGCCCTGTTGGTGGAGTTGTTGGATAGCGTCAATGATTGCGTCATCCGTTGACAGTTCTTTGCCAACAACCTCTGCAAGTTCCTGTCTGTTCGGTTTGACTAAGTGCGGGATCGCTTGAATGCCAAGACGAAGGGCTTCGCCGCTGGTATCTAAGGCGCACAAAGTGCGATGCTTTTGGGCGAGACGAATGAGTTGAGCGTAGGCGTCAAGGGGAGCGTTAGGTGGCAAAGAGCCGCAAAGGGCAACCCAACACGCTTCAGGCAAGTGCTGCTCGTAAGTCTCAAGGAACTTGTACCAATCGTCTTCAGTAATAGCAGCACCGGGTTCAACCAAGTGGACCTCCAAACCCGTTTCAGGATCGCGCAAGGTCAAGTTCACCCTCGTTTCTTTTGCGATGAAGGTGAGATCGTTTGGGATTCCTTCTTGCTCCAAGGCATCTCGCAGGAACGCACCGGCGTAACCGCCGACAAAACCCAAGCAAAGGGAGGGCACCCCCAACCGCATTAGGACACGGGCAACATTCACCCCTTTGCCTGAGGGGTAGACAAAAGTTTCTTTGACCCGCACCACCCGTTCAGGGCGAAAGTGAGGCACCACCAAGGTTTTGTCGACGGCAGGGTTCAGTGTGACGGTGACAACCTGTTTCATCACTGGTTGCTCGGTGCCACACCCTTTACTGTGGTGTTATCGCTGACAGTTTGCTCAGCTGTTGTCAAGGAAGGGTTGCAATGAGGCGATCCAACGCTTTGACTGCTTCCCCCACTTCGGCTTTCGCTACAGCGGGCTTTTGGCGCTCCAACGCTTCTATGGCGTTGAGCAGCGCAAGGCGAGTTTGGGTGAGGGCTTCGGCTTGCTCAGCAGCATTCAAGCGGTTGGCAGCATCGCGCAAAGCGACAACAGCCCCTTTCCAGTCGTTGGCTTTCAAGGCGGTTTCGGCTTTCTCCAAAGTTGTCAAGCCAACCTTTTGCTCTGCAAGCAGCGATCGGGCACGGTTCAGCCAACCGCGTGCAGCAGCGATGTCGGGATAAGGGGCTTTACTGAGCACTTCCAACCGCAAAGCGGTGCGCCATAGAACCAGAGCGGGCGAACGCACCTCCAGTTCACTGACGGCTTGGTTAAGGAGTAGCAAGCGAGCCCGCACCTCGCCAACAGGCAAACGGTCAAACTGGCTCTGCAGAGTGTCCGCAGTAGCCCGCACGCTTCGCGCTTCATCTCCAAAACTCATTGGAATGGCTTCCGCAACCGGTGTAGGAGCAGGCGCTTCTTCTTTCGCTTTCACGGGTCTTTCGGTCTCAGGTGAGGCAGCCATAGAAGGCTCGGCTTTTGTCAAGGGGGGTGATGGCTCTACCACCTTCGTCTGCGGCACAGGTTCTCTACTTTCAACAGGTTTTGGTTCTGCACTTTCAACAGGTTTCGGCTCCGCAGGGACTTCTGTGGGAGGCAGTTCCTTCTCCACGGCAACGATGGCTCTGGAAGGGGCAGGGGGTGCAACCGTCGTTTCCTCCCCACGCTGGACGCGACCACACCCCATCAAACCGAGAAGCACTGCTCCAATCAAAACAACCCACCAACGCATAGGATCATCCCTCCTGCTTTGCATTCCCTCGCACTAAGATTGCCGCAGCGTAACCCACTACTTCCATCATGTCACCTATCACTTGCCCTGATGTGCTATAGCCCAACAACTTGCCTTCAGTAGCGCCTAATCGCTTGCAGGCTTCTATCACTGGGATTGCTACCAAAACATCCGACTGGCTTGGGTATCGGCGGATGGCTTGCCATGTCCCATAACTGTCAAGGGCGAGGATGTGGTTCAGGGTTTCCCGGTCGTGAACTTCGGCGATGGCGTGAGGTTCATAGTGAGTAAAATCGCAACTGGCGATGATCACTGCGTCTCGCTGCGTTTTCACGACGGCATCGTGGAGCACCTCACCTGCTTGTTGCAATTGGGCGAAATTTTGGCTGGAAACGGCGATAGGCACAATCGGTGGGGTGCGGTCGCCGAACACAAACTGCAAGAAAGGCAGTTGGACTTCAATGGAATGTTCCCCGTGGCCGAAGTTACCCAAGTGAGGCGCTGTGTCCTCAACAAAACCGTTGCCTGCCTGAGCCAATGCTGTTGCTAACTCTTCGTCCACCCTAACGGAGCCCAAAGGCGTCTCCCAATGCCCTTTTGCCCAAACAGCAAAAGGTGCACCCGGGCGAAAGTGAGCAGGAGCAAGAAGGATGACGACTTGCGGGATGCCGTCTTGCGCTAAAGCGGCATAGGCACGGGCAGCGGTCATACCCGAATACATGTAGCCGGCGTGGGGAACAACTACGCCAAGGATGCGTCGCTCCCCATGTTCATGGAGTTGCGGCAAGTTCCCCGGTCCCAACGAGTGACGGAAGCAACTTTCCAATTGACGACGCAAAGAAGCCGGTTCCCGAGCATAAAACAAGCCAGCAACCAAGGCTTGTCGCACCATGGCTTTCACCGCCCTTTGTTGCCCGCTTCACTTTGTCAATGCCAAGGGCTTCTCAAAGGCTCCGGGGGTTGATAGCGACTCCGGTTTGAGCCGCTAACATGCCTGCTTCCAAAATTGCTTGCACCTGCACATTAAACTCGGGTGTCACAGTTTCGTGAAGAGGCGTTCCATCCAGCAGTGCGGAGAGGAAGTGAACGACGCCGTTGCGGTAATGCGCTGGCAGGGGATCAACGGGAAGGATTTCTTCTTTGCCGTTGCGAGTCAACAAGACTTTCGGTTGCCCTTCCTGTTGAACAGGGGACAAGGCACCTTCCGTGCCAACCACGAGGGGACCACCCGGAGCACTCCCACCTTGACTCCACGAGGCTTCCAAGACGGCGAAGGCAGAAGGGTAACGGGCAATTAAAACCGCATTGTCTTCTGCGTCACCAAAGGGTTTTGCCAGTCGGTCGGCAAAACCGGTCACGCTTAGGGGCATCTGTCCAAACCACCACAAGGAGATGTTGGCACCATAGCAGCAGAAATCTAACAAAGCCCCACCACCCAGCAAGCGTTGGTGCCACCATGAATGGGCTTGCTGCTCTGGAGGGAGATGGGCTAAAGGACCTCGGTGCCCTGCGCGCCAGCGAAAATAAACTGGTTGCCCGATTGCTCCCTCCTCCAGCAACCGCTTGATAGTGTGAAGGGCAGGGTTCCAAGTGCTTGGATAATTGACCATCAAGAGAGTGCCTGCTTTTTGGGTTGTCAGCAACATTTGGCGCGCTTCCTTGAGGGAAGCGCTCATGGGTTTTTCCACCAAAACAGGTAACCCTTTGGCAGCCGCCATTGCTACCACTTCGGCGTGTTTTGCATTGGCAGCGCAGCACAAAATAGCGTCCAGAGGTTCCCGATCCAACATGGTTTCGGTGCTCAAATAAACGCGGGGAATTTGCAATTGGTCAGCAACTCGTTGGGCTTCTTCTAACTGATCGTGGGCGAGGGCAACAACTTCTGCCTGAGGGTGCTCCCGAAAAGCACAGATGAGACTGGGGGCATGGACATGCTCCAAACTTACAACCCCAACACGCACCTTCCGCTCCATCGTCCCAAACACCTCCTGCAGTTGGGTGCGCCTACCTAAATTGTGGCGTGCCAGAGGCAAAAACGAGAGGACACGAAGATTGGGAGGAGGATCAAAGGGGAACTGTTTCAAAGACTACCATTCTTGCCGCAGGCTCAGGCTCGCCAACCAGCGGTCATTGCGGAAGTTGGGGCGAGCAGAAGCCGGGTTTTCCAACCAGCGGACACTGAAAGTAAGGAAGCGAGCATCGCTGAGGCGGTATTGGTAACTGACACTAAACAAATCGGTGCGTATAGGATTGGGGGTATCGTTCTTCAACTTTGCCCACTCCAACCGCCACTGGATCGCTTTGCTGGGCGTCCACTCCAACGCGAGGCGCCAGTCGTGGGTGATGGGCATCTGGGGCACGCGGATCTGCTCTTCCCAGTTGCCAACCAACTTCAACTGCTTACTCAACTGCAAGGTCAGGCTGGCTTGGTGCAGTTTGTAGGGCGCCAATTGTTGTCGAGCGAAGGGCAACTGAGGTGCTAAGGCAAGTCCACCCGTAAACTTCATCCAATCTTGCTGGTGCCACTGTTGTGCCCAACCTTGGGGCATATTGGTCAAGTTCGTCACGACCAACTGAGAACCTCGCTTATCCAAGGGCAACACGAGGGCGAATTCTCGCATGGGCAATTCCCCGTGTTGGTCTCGGAAGGTGGCGGCGCCCCAAACCAGTTTCCCTTTACCCAAGGGGAGCGAGAGCCGCCAGATAGGCACTTCTCGTTCTCGCCCATCCCACCGCTCCACTTTCCAATAGCAGATGCGGAAGGCGAGGGGGCGGGACTTGGTAGCGGGCAATTCCAGATAAAAGCGGTGGTCGGAGGCTTCTTTCGCCGAGTTTTCCGATTGCCCAATTTGAGCGCCGATGTGCAAGTCAGGCTTCTGAGCCACCAACCAAACCGTGCGGTAACTATCTGCTTGAGGGGTGATGAGGGTCAAAGGAGGAGTGCCCGCTTGAGGGACGGGTTGGGAAGCAGCTTGGGCGGCTTGCGTCAGTTGTTGGGCGGTTTGGTGCTGCTGGGCAACATCCAGCAAACTCATCCGCCAATACCCAAAGTGCCACGAAAGCCCTTCCTTCGTGCGGCTGGGTAGTTGCACTGCCAGTTTCTCTTCGCTCCCGTTGCGGTTGTCTTCCCTTTGGATGCGCCCCAGCTGAGCGGTCAAACTCAACCGCTGAGGCACATTCCAAGTCCACCTCAACTGCCAGCCTTCCACATCCGTTTTTGCGGGCGAGTCGGTCGTGAAGCGAGACAATTGCCACTGCTGTTCGCCCTTTTTGGCGTCCCCCACTTTGACCGTTAGGTCTACTTGCTCTCGTTCGTGGTTAGGTAGCTCTGTGCGAATCAGTTGGGTGGTTACCCCAAAGTTGGGGCGCGGTTGGTAGGCGAGGACATGCTGTCGGGTTTCCCTGCTGCCATTCCCTTGCGGTTGCTTGTTCAACTGGCTGGTCAATTGCCATTCGGAGGAGAGGCGCATAGTGAGTCGGGCGTTGAGGGTCTCTTGCTGCCCCTTACCCGTCTCCTCATAGACAGCGCGGTCAACGAACAAAGTCACAGGCTTTTTGTCGGGCGTTTGCACGACCGTGCGGGCGTAGCGGGTATCGTGCTCGCGGTTACCCTGTTGGGTTTCGCTGAAGTGGCGCTGCATTACCAACTGCAACCCACCGAAGAGAGGCAATTGCTGAGCAGTATCCCAACGCAAGTGGCGCTCTACTACCGCAGGTCCATCACCCTTGGGTTGCAGCGTCCAGCCACCAAACGCAATGGTCATAGGAGGCGTTCGCCGCTTGGGATCGGCTTGCAAGGTCAACACGGTTTCGTGGCTCTGCTTTTCACGGAAAGGTTGAGGCGCATTGGGTAAGGCTTCAGCATCGCTCCGAGTGTGGACAATGTTTAGGTTGGGCGTTACTTGCCAAGTGAAGCGATCTTGTTGCTCTCGCCAACCCACACGACTGGTGAAATCACTGAGCCCAAGGGCTTTCAACTGCTCCGCATTCAAGTTTGGGGTGGCTTCGTCCTCCGTGCGCTCCCAACTCATACGCCCCCCTGCAAGGCTCAAGGCGAAAGTGCGCCGCTCCAAAGTGGTGCCACCGCTTTCGTGACGGGAGCGGCTGAAGGCTAACCGTTCCTTCGGGGTCAATTGCCAAGTCAACCGTTGCCACAAAGAGGACCAGCCCAAGCGAGGGGCAACTTTTTCCCAACCGATGGCTTTCAAGAAGTTTTGGTCCACCCCACTGGACAAGTGTTCCCGCTGCTCCTCCCACTGTAGCCGACCACTCAAGAGGGTCAGTTGAGTGCCTTCCCGCTCCAAAACAGTTTGTCCACTTTGGTAACGGTAACGGGAGAGAGCAAGGCTGTCCTTCGCACTCCACTGCCACTTCAATTCTCGGTCCCGATACGACCAACCAATTTTGGGTAAATCGCCTTCCAAACCGACGGCTTTCAAGAAGTTAGGGTCAACGCGAGCGGTATCTTCGTAGCGCTCACGGAATGTCAAGCGTCCTTCTAACAGCGACAGTTGTGTTGCGTTGCGGACAATGCTTGTCGTGCCGTTGCTGAGGCGAAATTCTTCCCGGCTGAAGCCGTCCTTGGCGCTAAACTTGAGGGCAAGTTTTTCCCGGCTGGTTTGCCAACCAATACGCGGGATAAGAGAAGCAAGCCCGACGGCTTTTAACGCTTCAGGGTTTGTCCCTTTCGCAACATCCTCTCGCTGCCGTTGCCAGATAAACTGCTCTTTGCCCAAAACAATGCTCACATCACTTTTGCCCACTGCGCCACCAGTGCCAGAGAGATCCCGTTGTTCAAGGGCGAATTGAACGCCCTTGTTCTGGTAGCCTGCTTGCACGCCTTCTTGCTTCAGGTTGGACCAAAGTTGCCAGTTACCAACTTGGATAGGGGCTTGTCGGTTGCTTTGAGGTGGGGCAAGAGCCCGTTGCACAACCTGTTGTTGGGCAGCCTTAGCAGGGGCAGGCATCTTGTTCATTTCCTCCGCCCTCACACTATCCCACTGGAGCGTCCAATGAGAGTTGCTGAGGCGAAGGGAGCGGGTTTCTGCAACCCCTCCTCGGTGCCCCGTAGTCGTATTGGCGAAGGCTTGCACGGTGGTCTGCTTGTCTGGTTTCCACTCTACTTCCCCTTGCCGCACTTGCACGCCAGTAACGGCATTCAAAGGCATCTGCAGCCCCAATTGAGAGGACAACTTTTGCGCAAAGTCAGGGGTTGCTGGTTGGAAGTTTGGATCCGCTTCGGCATAGTGCAGGGCGGCTTTGAACCGACCGTTCCCAGACTGGTAGCCAACGCTTTGGTGCCAAAACTGCCCTTGCCAAACGACAAAAGCAGATCCACTCCGCCCATCTTGGAAGGCAGAAGGAGCCCGAAACCGTTGGGCTGGCGAGGGAGGCGCAAAAAGGGTCAGGGCATCGACAACCCCTGACGGGTCATTAGGGAAGGAACGGGCGACAACGGCTCCGCTGCGCAGAAGGGTGGAACGGATTTGGAATTCGCCGACGGTTAGTTGAGTGCTACCGCCCACTAAAGCGCGTCCCACCATCTCCCGTCGCTGTTGGAAACTTCGGGGCGGTGGAGGCGTGAAATCCCGAAAGAGGCTCAGCGAAAGGGAGCGAGAGAAAGGAAGCGCAACGGTGAAACTGTTTGTTGCCGATGCGCTGGGTTTCGCTGTTAGGTCTCGTGGGGCGAAACTTTCGCCTTGAGGGAAAGCAAACGAGGCGACTACTGCCATCAGCCCTAAAACCATCACCCAGTTGTAGTTCCTCATGGCAGTGTCACCTCGCTTTCACACCACCACAAGTTTAACACACATCACCAAGAAACGCCAAAGCGCAAGAGGGGAAGAGTAGCCGTATGACTTCGGTAGCGCTCCGCTGCCAACGGGATAGACAGATCTGGCGTAAGGGCTTTCTCCTCGGTCACTGCCAAGGGACGCCGTTCGGAAGGAACGGTAACCAAAGCGACTCCTGTCCGCTGGTAGAGCCGCTGAGAAGGCGGCACAACCGTTAACCGCACGGGAGGCGGTTGAAGAGAGAGATCTCCCTGAATAGTCACCGGCGGGAGAGTCACCAGTTGGCGAGGGGTGGCTTCAACAGGAGCCGTTTGTGGTGCTTCTGAGTCTGCCTTCTCCGCTATTGCCACTGCAGGTTCAGTGGCTTTCGGCGCCAACTCCTTCGGCGCCGGCAAGGCAAGAGCAGGAGGAGGACTGGCAACCTCAGGTGCTGCTACAACAGCCGGGGTGGGAACTTCTCCAACAGGCACTGGCGAAGATTGAGGCTGGCGCAAGGAATCCTCCCCATCTGCTGGAGGCAACACTACCTTCCTGGGTTCCTCTGGCAGCTTTGGTGCTTTCGCTACTTGAACAGGTTTCCCCTGAGAAGGCAGAACGCGGGGCAAAGGGGGACGCGCAACCAACCTAACCGCAGGGTGGGAGGGAGCCACAGGGCTAACTGACGGTGAGGAACCAGAAGGAATTGGCGCAGTCCGAACAGGCGATGGGGTCACTGACACGGGAGGCGGTTGGACAGAAGGTGTAGCAGGAGTGTGCTGGACAATTGTCGTCGGCTCCTTGACAGGGAACAGCGATTGTCCCAACCACAACCCTAAGACGAGAGTGGCTGCAGCAGCCACTGGCATCGCTACGCGCCAGAAAAAAGGCGTGAACCAGGAAGACTTGGGTGCTTGCACAGGGACTGACAATTGCTGCAACTTCGCCTTCAACGCCGCCTTTTCCTCTTCAGAGGCTACAAGGCGAGGGAGGGACCGCACCAAACTCACGGTTCGTTCCGCCGCCCACCATTTAGCTTGGCAGCGGTCACAGTTAGCAGTGTGAGCAACCAACTGAGCAAGTTCGGTTGGAGACAAGGCATCGTCCAACCACAACCAAATGGCTCGTTGAGCAGTCCGGCAGTCTATTTCCTTGATTCGGGGTGCAAGGGCAACGAGACGCTTCACCGTTGCTCGCTCTTCAGGCTTGGTAGGGAGGGATGGCAGGTGAGCCAAAAGGGAGCGCAACTGCTCCCATCGCTGCCACTCGGCTGCACAACTGGGGCAGTGAGCGATGTGTTCCCGCAAAGCAGCCTCTTCGTCCCCTGTCAAGTCATCCGCAAGAACCATCCGGGTGCGCGCCCACTGACAAGACACGAATGGGCACCTCCAAGCGTTTTCTGCCAATTCTTTGGACAGCCCAACGATACCAAAGTTGCATAAAGCACCTCAAAGCCCCTGCCCGCAATTGCTTCACTCTGCTCCCACCCCCTTGAGGAGCAGAAAGAAGTGATGACGGAGAAGCAAAAACAACCCAAATAGCCCTAAAGGACAAAAGATGTCCTGACAAACTCTATCGCTCATGACACTCTCTTAGGAACGCTTCCAACGCCTCCCGCCAGAAGCGAAGAGGTGGCAAACCTGCAGACAAAAGCCGAACGCTGGCAAGAGCCGAGAAAGCAGGGCGTCGGGCTTTCAATCCTAACTCATTGCTGCTAATCGGTATCAATGGTGCAGATAGCCCAGCAAGGCTTATGATGGCACTTGCAAACTCATACCAAGAACAAAACCCTCGGTTGACAATGTGGTAAAGACCAAAATGCTCTGTTTCTGCCAAAACCACAAGGTGTGCTGCTAAATCGCCAGCATAAGTTGGGCTAGTCACTTGGTCTGCCACCACGCGCAGCGGTTCACCCGACATGGCTTTTGCCAAAATGCGGTCAACAAAACTGCCTCCTTTAGCTCGGCTCCCCCGCCGCCCATAAAGCCCTGCTGAGCGAACGACAAAGCAGCGGGGAGAGTAAGCGCGAGCAAAAAATTCACCTGCTAACTTTGTCACGCCGTAGAAATTCAAGGGGTGAGGCACATCCAGCTCGGTGTAAGGCGTTTTCTTGCGCCCGTCAAACACATAGTCGGTACTCAAGTGCACGAGAGTAGCATCCACTTCTGCGCACGCTTTCGCCATGACCAAAACCGCCAAAGCATTGACTCGCCACGCTTCTTCCCAATTCTCTTCTGCTTCGTCCACTTTGACAAACCCCGTGCAGTTAAAAACTACCTTAGGGTGCACAGAAGTGATAGTTGCGTGAAGTTGCTCAAAGTGAGTGACATCCAGTTGTTCTCTCGTCAGTGCTATCTTATCGCCTTCTGGGAGCAAGCGAACCAACTCACTCCCCACTTGTCCTGCAGCGCCAAGCACCAAGAAGTGCGCCATCCGTGATCCCTTCCTATGGTCGGACTGCCGTGATTAACCCTGCTCCCCGCTGGTCGTGATACGCCACCAACTGCCCTTGACGAAAACCTGCTTGCTCCACCAATTGCAGCAATTCCCCAATACTGTAAGCACCAACCATCAAGTTAAACAACGCCGCTGGCAGCGGTCCCGTTTTGTCGTCGTTGAGCAAAAAATCGTGGATGATGAGCAACCCACCGGGCACTAATGCCCGATAGGCTTTTGCCAATTTCATTGGCGCTTGGCTGTTGGGACCGTGCAGGATGTTGGACATGAGCAGGCAATCATAGCCGGTGCCAAATTCATCCTTGTTCCAGTCACCGGCTTGGCAAGTAATTCGGTCAGTCAAACCGAAGCTTAGAACAACTTCTTGGGCAATTGCGAGGGTGCGGGGGAGGTCCCAGATGACGGCGCGCAAGTTAGGGAAGCGCTGGCACAAAAGGATGCTATAGGTGCCCGGACTGCCACCAACATCTAAGAGCAAATTTCGGTCGCTCAAATCCAGATGCGAGGCAAGCCACTGACCCACCCCGTTAGCAGCGATCCCGTGCATTGCCCAAATCCAGAATTCGTGCCATCGTTCCGCAAACTCCTTGGGTGGGGATGGAGCGGCTTCTCGGTTTCCCGTTCGCACCACTTCTGTTAAGCCCGTCCAAAACCACCAAAGGTTTTCGTAGTGGCCCAAAACACCACCAATGAACCGAGGGCTTTCAGGTAGGAGCAAATCCTTTCCCATCGGCGTTAGCACGAACCGATGATTTTGCCGCTGCACAATTCCCAAGGCGCAGCAGGCAATGAGTAGCCGCTCGGTCATCTTAGGATCCGTGCCGCATTGTTGGGCAACTTGTTGGGCCGTCTTCGGAGAACGAAGGGCTTCAAAAATGCCTAATTGATGTCCTGCCAATACCACCCGAACCGTGCGAAACTGCCACAACTGTTCCATTAAAGCGATGACCTCTTCAGTGCCAACAGAAAGCAGGTTCATCGGTCTCACCTACCTTGACTGGGACTCTCCCCCTTTTGGAGGAGTGCCCACAACTGAGCGACAAGAGGGATCAGTTCTTCTTCCGGGACCTTACCTGCACCTTTGCGCACCACATAAAAAGCGTCTTCAGCAGTATCAGCCCAAGTCACAATTTTCGCTATCTGCACATCCAAACCCAATGCAGCAATCTCGCGGGTAAGGCGATACAACAACCCCTTTCGGTCCCGAGCCACGATGTGCAAGACCGTGTGGGTTTCGGAGAGGTCGTTGCGGGCATTGATGCTTCGCACTTGCACGGGCACCGTGAGCGGTTTGCCGTAGCGCTCCAGCACAGTGCTCACAGTTTCGTTGCCCTTCAAAATTGCGAACAAAGTTTCACGCACCCGTTGCGCCTTAGCATCGCTCAAAGGTCGTCCTTCACTGGTCACCCAAAGGGTGTCCAAGACCAAAGGTGGGTCACTGGGGATAGTGAAAACCCGAGCACTGCGAATGTCCACATCGCACGCAAAAAGAGCACCCGCAATCTGGCTCAACATTCCAGGTTGAGGAGCATCAGGGGCGCACACCACGATTTCCGTAAATCCGCTGTCGGGCTCTTGGAGCACTTCCACAGAGGGCTCCCCAGTTTGGCGCACCTGTTGAACCATCCGGCAGTGAACAGCAACGGTGCTCAAAGGCGTGTTTAGCAAGTAGCTGGGCGGCATTGCCTCGCAGAACTGGCGCACTTCTTCATCGCTAAGGTCAGACAGGGTTCGGCGTAGCTCCCGGATGCGGACACGAGCGAGGGTTTGCACAGGGGCAGCCTGCGTTGCTGTCTCTTGGAGCACCCTCAGAACGCCAAAATAAAGGTCCAAGAGCATGCGTTCTTCCACTTCCGTAAAAGTTTGCTCGCTAACACTGCGGGCATCGGCGAAAGAGTGCAGCAAGAGCATCTTAAGCAACCCCTCATCGCCGATGATTTCAGCGCAGGAACGAAGGGTTTCTGGGGCAAAGATATCTCGCAACCGAGCCGTGCTGAGGAGGAGCATATGGTGTTGCACCAATCGCTCCAACAAGGCGATGCGATCTTCTGATAACCCCAACCGTTCGCCCACTTGCCTGGCAAGGCGAACCCCGATCTGTTCATGTTCCCGTTCGTCTGAGACTTTTCCAAGGTCGTGGAGGAGGGCAGCTAAAAAGAGCACTCCTTCATCGCTGACGCCCGAAAGGACATCACTCCAAGGGAACTCCCCACGCCACGCTGCTTCTCGCAGACGAGCCAATTCTCGAACTGTTGCCAACACATGCTCGCCTACCGTGAACCGATGCGCTGCATTAGTAGGGACATAGTAAGCAGCAGCTTTCCATTCAGGCAGGTAGTTTTCCAGAATCCTTGTCACTACCATCCAATCCAAAACTTTCCCAAAGGGTGCTTCGCCAGCACCGGTCAAGACTGTCAGAAACGCTTGAGCCGCCTCTGAAGAGTCACGAACTGCCGCTACTTGGTGAGCAAATTCATCCCTCCCCCTTCAGACTTTCGGACACAGTTGGTGAATTGGGCGCTAAGCCAGAACAGACACTTGAGAAAAGGAGCATTGCAGTTGTTGGTTCAATTCCCTCCCTCACCATCAGATGCGGAGCGACTAAAGCCCTTGATTCGCTCTCAAGATACAGAGATCACGCAATTGGTGTTTGCTGTTTGGGCAAAAGCCCCGTCACCACGACTTATTCCTGAGTTGAGAGCGGGTTTGAAAAGCCAACCAGACATCGCTTTTTTGAGCAGCACTGCGTTGCTCAAGTTAGGGGCGCTGCGTGTTCCAGAGGGACGCCAACTCCTTCGCCATCCCCTCCCTGCCTTAAGAGCCCAAGGGGCGTTGGCTTTAGCCCCTTCTAAAGCATTGTCCGATTTGCAAGCATTGCAAGCAGCATTAAAAGATCCATCAACTGCTGTCGTGCAAAACGCAACAATCGCTTTGATTGCCAAGGGAACTTCTGGGCTTCAGGTAGTGCTTCAATCCTACGCACAAGAGCGAAGACCGGAACGAAGAGCTGCAATGTTGATGGGCATGACAAGCTTTTCACACCCAAAAGTTGTCGCTGCATTGGTGCAGGCGCTGCGTTCAGACAATTGGCAAGAAAGAGGAGCAGCCTTAACAGGGCTGCATCACCACAAGGATAACGCCTTACCTGCTCTAAAACAACTCCTTCGTTCGTCCCATTCTCAAGAACGCATTGCCGTCATCGAGGCGCTAAAAGCCATTCAAACCCCAAAGGCTTTCCAGATGCTTTTACAAATCGCTCGCACAGACCCTGACCCTGAAGTGCGTTGTGAGGCAGCGACGGCATTGAGTAGCTTTAGGTCGAAGGAAGCAATCCCCATTTTGGTAGACTTGATTCAGAAGGGAGATGAGCAAATTGCCAACATTGCTGCTCTTGGCTTAGCCCGATACGACGAAGAAGGACGAAGGTTGCTTCGGGAATTGCTCCGATCGGAGCGATTTGTCACTCGCCACGCTGCTGCTCGTGCCCTTGCTACCCTTCACGACCGAGCTGCTCTCGCTGTCTTACAACAGCAAGCTGGCAAGGAAGACATTGCCCAACGCATCATTGTCCTACAGTTAATGGCACGGGCAGGGGATGAGAGAGCATTGCGAGAGTTATTGGGGTTGCTAACTCATGAAGAGGCCTTAGTGCGGTTGCGAGCCCGTTTAGGGCTTTACGCTGCGGGCAAGCCTGCCATCCCTGCGCTTTTGCAAGCCCTTGACAGCGCTGATAGCCGAATGCGAGCAGAAGCTGCCATCGTCTTAGGTGCTTTGAAAGCCACCGTTGCCAAGGATAAGCTGATCACCTTGCTCAACGATAGCGACCCTCAAGTCCGTGCCGCTGCCGCTCAAGCCCTCAAGCAGATGGAACAGGAGTGATGCTTTAGCCTCCAGGCAATTCACTCTGGTTCTTCTTCAGGTGGTTCGGGTGGAGTAAATGGTTGTCCCGGTGGTTGGGTAGGCGGCTTGTAGGTGAAAACGAACTCGCCAACATTAACGGTGAAAGCCCGTGGGCATTCCCCCGATTTGGGTTGCTCGCATTTAGTCAAGGTTACCTCTTTTAGCGCCTCTTTCGGATCAGGTTGCATTGGGGAACGAGGAGGGGGGATGACCTTGATCGTGTAAGTGCCGCTCCCGTATTTAGCCAAAGCAGTGTCAATGTGCAGTGCAGGGATGGTGAAATAGCCCTGGGGGTCGCTGTAACATGCATCGGAGAGTTGGATGTCGTCTTTATACAGATAGGCTCGCGCATTTGCTAAAGGATTGCCGTTCTGATCCACCACCCGACCCACAATGCCTTTGTGGTAGAGAAACAGGAGGGTAACTTGGGTCGTCTGTCCCTCTTCTACCTTAACAGGTAAGCTCCAAACTTCGGGACAGGCAAGGATTGGGGAAAACTTCTTCGCACGCACCACATAATCGGGAGCCTCAAGGACTGGCATTCCTTGGTCGTCAGTATAGATAACCCAACTGGCTTCAGGGGGTGGAAGAACGCGTTTGTTCCCTCGCCAGACCTCAAGATATGTAGAGGTAAATGAAGACGCCGTTTTCTGCTCTGCGTCACCAATGTGAACAAAAATTGCCAAGTTGCCCTTCTTCTTACCTTGGAGCCATATTGTCAAAAACTTGCGGAGCGCTTTCTCTACAACCTCTTCGCCAGTCTTTTTAGCGACCTTGAGCGTTACTTGACCGAACCATTCCACTAACTCCCCGATTGGTCGCAGGATTTTAGCCCATTTGCCTCGATAGACAAGGACTAATCGGTTCGTCGGTTGTTTAGATGTAACGGTTACTTCCTTACCATCTTTAAGCACCAACGATAGCCTCACCATTTGCCCTTCTGGGTCAAAGGCTTGAACAACGACCTCGTAAGTCTCCTCGTCTATCGGCTCTAAGGTGCTATATTGGCAGGGTTCAGGACTTGACACGAATTCAATGGTGTGATACTCCACGGTGTCTGTCGAAGTGTTCAGGAAATACCCTGAAATGCTTCCCGTCACGACCACATCTTGCCCTTGAGCAGCACCACCAAACGCTGTTAGAGCCGCTGTCGTGAGCACTGTCCATACCTTACCCAGTTTCAAGGGAGTCGCATCCTGAAGGTTTTCGGCGTAGGCTTCAACCCACCCTTTCACCAAGTCAGAAGTTCCTATCGCTACTCCCCTTCGAGCACTCCAAACCTCGCCTCTTCTCACCGTTATAGAAACCTGTCTCCCTCGCACCTCTATGCGCTCATCCTCCTGACACGCTATCCATTGTTCTGCAGGTGGAGATAACCAACGAAAGACCAAAACGTTCCTATCCTTTTGGTGGACTTGGGCAACTCCCAATTCCCTTTGGCTTTTCATTTGCAAGTTCCCTATCGTGGCTTCTCCTCTTTCAAATCCGACCCAAGCAAGCCCTTCAGCAAACTTTGAGGACTTGTCTTTTCTCATCGGTGCTAAAGCAACGACCTCAAACGCCTCTTGGCTCTCTCTTTCAAAAGGCTTTGCAAACCCTACTGCTATTGCTCGCTCCCGAATCTCTCGGCGAATCTGGTGTTCGGGTAGGGAGGCAACTTTCTCAAAAGAGAGACCTACTGCTTCTGCCAGAAGTTCCTCAAGGGAGGGATACAATCCTCGCTTTTTCCAATCGGGCATTACCTTCTCCAGAACCTTGGCTTGAGCGTAGCCGAAATCACGAATTGCTTTATCCGAAAGCAGTTCAAAGGGCAAAGTGAAGAGTGCCTGAGGCTTTTCAAAAGGCTCTAACTCAAGGAAGAAAAGAGCGGGTTCGTAGAGGATAGGCACTCCCCATCGTTCCATGCCCATTTTCAAGGCTTGCTCCGTCAAGAGCGCAGCAAATCCTTCGGTCCATTCTGCCTCCTGCTCCTCTTTAGGTTTCCCACAACCCAGCTGTCGCCGATACCAGCGGAAGCGAAGGAAATCTCTGATGGCCTCTATGCGTTCTTCATTCTCTTCTGCGCTTAAAGCCCGAGCCAACGCATTCCCTTCCAACTTCCAAGCTAAGAAGCCTTCCAAATCGGTGCAAGGGAAGGGCTTCGGTCTTTCTCTCCATCCCAAGGTTTGCCCAACCCAATAATGAACGGCTTCGTGGAGGATGGTGAGAAGGCGCTCGCTGTACTCATGTGGATTAGGTTCGTCCATCTCTTGCAATTCATCCCAACCGGGCTTGTAGGTCAAGAAAGCAACGACACCGGAAGGGATTTGGACGATAGCTCCGAGGATTTTCTTCTTGACCTCTGGTGGGACCCGAATGGGGAAGGGAAGGATGTAGACAGGCAAGTTGTTTGGGACAACTCCTTTGAACCGCCACTTCTCAGGGAACTTCCCTCCAACCAAAACGCCTTGCCTCTCGTCCCCCTCTAAAAGGAAAGGAACATCGTCAGCACGGAGGCCGGGGAAAATCTTGTCGCCTTCTTCTTTCAAAAACTTTCGCACTTCAGCGATGCGCACCAGGTCTCTCCAATCAATCTTCAACTCCTGAAGGGCACCTAATTTGGTTGCGAAATAGGGACTTATCGTCTGCCTTGTCCCGTCAGCGAATTTCAAGATCAATCGGAAGTCCAAGCCTACCTTAGCGTGAATAGAGAGCCAATCGGTTTGATGAGTAGGGATAGAGAATTCTGTCTCCTTTAAGGAGCCGTCATAGATCGTTTCGCCCTTGCCTGAAAGGAGTTGCACGCTTTGGGCTTTTGCGCCAACGAACTTGCCTTGGAGCCTCAGGTAGTACTTTGCCCAAACAGGATAGAGGAGGTTAGGGAGGGCAAGATTAGACGGTTTTTCAGGGAAGGAGAAGGGGACTTCGTAGACTTTCAATTCACCTTGAGGTGTCACGAACCAGCCTTTTAAGGTTCCGCTGAGGTGAACGGGTGGTTGAGCGGCTATCCTTACTGCCGTAATCAATAAGGAGCCCCAGAGCCAAAGGTATCGCATTGCCCATCACCCCCACTTTTACTGATAACACATCTTGCTTTTTTTTCAACTAAGGGGGGCAGCAGTAGGCTCTGGGAACTACAGGTAGGGCATCGGTTGGCTTACACAGCTGTTGCATCACCACCCGATCAACCTAAGGAGCGGCGGATTTGACCTGCTTCCACGATGTATTGGCGCAAGCGTTGCTCGTCCTTCCCCCGCCGCCAGAGGTGGAAAATACTCGAGGCTAAGTTGCGGTGCAAAAAGTGGTCAGTCTCTTTGGGGCCGAATTCCAAGCCCAAAAGGCGTTGACAGAGTTCAATATCTTCGCGCACTTTGCGCCAGAAGGGAGACTCGCGCTCCAAAAGTTCCAAGTTTTCCCAGCAGAGAAATTGCCCTGCCCGTTGAAGGTCAAAGCGAAGGTTGCGGTAGTAGCGAAAGAGGGTGTCCAAAAGCCCTTCCTTCTCTGCCTGTGCCAATCCCCTTCCTGTGCCCAGAAACTCAGGGGGAATGCCTAAGGAGTAGAAGGCACCGGTAAAGGGGATGGCTCGAGGTAGAACCTTGCCCCGCAAGCCTCGTGGGTAACCAAACAAACCAATGTGCAGCATTCGTTCTCGTCGGCGGGGAATAAGGGCTGCTAACTCATTGATCAACTCAGCCAACGCTTCTACGACCTCTTGGTAGCACTTGGAAAAGATGGCGATGAGCCGCTGCAGTCTGGCTTTATCCCCTTCTTGCCAACGGGATTTCTTTCCCCATCGGAAGCGAAGGGCTAAGTTCAAATCTCGGATGGCTCTCTCCACACTATCTTTGGGATGGTCGTATCGGAAAGCGGACTGGATGGTGACGGTCCGAACACCCTCGTATTCCGTCAAGAACTGCTCTACAGTGTAGGGGGAAAGACCGCCTCGGAAAGGCAAGCAACCAACCCCGATAATGGGGTAAACGGGAATGTTTGTTTCTTCTTCGAAATCAGCAAACTCGCAGAGGGCTCCTTTGGCTGCCAAAACGGACGCAACGATTCCGCTGTTGAGAGCAGGGTCGGAACGGGCAATGAAGGTGCGGATGTAAGGGGGATCGTCACCGAATTTTTCCTGGTGCAAGCGCAAATATTCCAGCAGCATGTCCATAGCGTTAAGCAACAAGTCCGGCGTTTCTATCAGGGGGATAACTTGAAGGCGATAGGAGGGGCGACCGTTGCCGAACATCTGTCGCTCCAAGGTGGCGGCTTGTTCAAAACTCTCTTGCAGGTAAATCAACTTCCACGCTTCGTCGCACATGGGGAGGATGACTTCAAAAAGCGGGGGTGTTGACAGGTTGAGGTCGCGGGCGAGTTCTTCTGCTGTGAGGATGCTCATGTAGGCGCGGGCTAAGCGGTAGCCTCGCTCCAACCAAATGTTAGGCAAGCGAAAAGTCAAGAACACATCCCGCCCCAGTTGCCGCTGGAGAAAGAAGTTAAAGTGTTCGCTGAACAAACGATCCACAACGGCTTCGTCTACAAATTTACCTTCCCAGTCCCACATGTATTCTTCGCAACCCAACTCGGAAAAGTCCAAAAAGCACTCGTAGACCTCATCGTAAGAACTGATGAACGCTTCCCCATTCGTTTTCCAATAGGGAGGGGAAGCGTTATCGGGATGCTGGGTTGCCATAGTGGCAGGGATCCTTCGTTCCGATAGGTAACCGCTCACGACACTCCCCCTCTCGCAGAATGTAACAATGTAGCGTAGCTAATAGTTTGTCGCATTCATGGGAGGATGACAGGGATGGCGAGGGGAAGGACCTGAACGGTCACTGGTGTGGAGGGGGAAGGTTCACCATCCATTTGCGTGGGCACAGGGGGATGGGAGGAGATATGAGCGGAGCGAATTTGAGCCACCACTACCTCCGGATGGTAGCGATGCCATCCCAACACCCCCAACATGGCAAAGCGGAAGTAGTCTATTTTGCTTCGGGAGGGGAGGATACAAAGGTCCAAAGCACCATCATCTGGCTTTGCCTCTGGGGCAATTTTTACCCCTCCATAGTCAGGCAAATTGGTGACCAATAACAACCAAGCATCTTTTTCCCATCCTGTCTTGGAGCCATCTGCCAGTTCCGCCTCTACAACCAGATGAGACCAACGGTATCGGAGACTATACCGGAGGGCTTGGAGGACATAGACCAGTTTGCCCAGAAACCGCTTTTGGGGGTGGCTCACGGTTTCCATTTGAGCGACGACGAAAGCGTCGAAACCTACCCCCAAACAGAGGTGGAAGAGCCGATCATGAGCATACCCGACATCCAACCACCGGACTTGTCCGCTAAGAAGTTGCTCCAAGGCTTTGATTGGATGAGCAGAAATCCCCATGCCGGCAGCGAAGACATTTCCTGTCCCGATAGGGATAAGACCGACAGGAGTTTTTCGTTGTTGCCGCCACAGACCGTTGATGGCATCGTGAAAAGCCCCATCGCCTCCAGCAACCAAGATCAAGTCTGCTTCACAGCATTGGATTACTTTTTCAGCATCCCTGACCCCCTTTGTCAAGACGGTTTGGACTTCCCACCCCTGTTCTTGCAACTTTGCAGCTAAGCGGGGTGCCCATGCCCGTCCTCTGCCACCACCTGCATGTGGGTTAACAATGAGAAGAACTTTCTGCGTCTCTTGCATGGTGGGTCGCATCATTGGTTCACTTCATTGGTTCGCTGCTCAGGATCTTCTTCTCGCTCCACTCGTTGGATGTGAATCGCTCTCCCCGTTTGGGGATCGGCTTCTATAAGCACAGCACATAACTTAACTCGTCCGATAGCAACTTCAAATTTAACAGGCAATTTGGTCAGGAAGTGGTAAAGCACTTTGTTGACATCCATGCCGATCACACTATCGATGGTCCCTGTCATGCCTACATCGGTGATGAAGCCGGTCCCCTTAGGCAATATGCGTTCGTCCGTAGTAGCCACATGGGTATGGGTGCCAACAACTGCCGTCACCCGTCCATCAGCATAGTAACCGAAAGCTTGTTTCTCACTGGTCGCTTCAGCATGAAAGTCTACCACAACAAGCGGAGTAGATGGGTGCAACTGTTCCAACACGCGGTCCAGCGCCCGAAAGGGGCAGTCCAAGATAGGTTCCATAAAGGTTTGTCCCATGAGGTTGATAACGGCGATGTGCAGGGAGCGGTTAGGAAGAGGGATCACTACCCAACCGCAGCCGGGGACTTCTGGAGGGAAGTTAGCCGGTCGCAGCACTCGGTTTTCTCGAGCAAGAAATTGAAGGGCTTCCTTTTGCTTCCAGACATGGTTGCCTGTAGTGATGCAGTCTACCCCTGCCTCAAACAACTCTTTCGCCGTGCTTTCAGTGATTCCGAGTCCACCAGCAGCGTTTTCCCCATTAGCGATAACAAAGTCAAGGTTCCACTCTCTCCGAAGAGAAGGAAGCCACATCTTTACAGCATGGCGACCAGGTCGTCCCACGATGTCCCCAATGAGCAAGATCCGAACTCGTTCTTCCACTCTTTCCGACTCCTTTCTGACATGTCTTGTGCTCTTCTCAATGAACACATACAAAGCCTAACACAACCCGTCGCAGCAGCCTTTCTGCGCCATAATAATGCAAGCCAAGTATGTTATGCGTTGAGAAATTCGTAGGGTGTTGGGGTCCTTGCTTTGAATAACTTTTGGGCAGTCTGTGGAAGGAAGAGGTGACGACTTGTGGCGGCACCGCGTCAGCGGGAGCAGTGGGCAACGCAAATAGGTTTGGTCTTAGCAATGGCAGGAAATGCTATCGGTTTGGGTAACTTCCTTCGCTTCCCCGGACGCGCCGTCCGCAACGGTGGCGGAGCGTTCATGATTCCCTACTTTATTGCTTACCTGTTCATGGGCATTCCCCTGATGTGGTTAGAATGGGCGCAAGGGCGTTTCGGTGGTCGGTATGGGCATGGCACCACGCCAGGCATGTTCCATCGGATGTGGCGCCACCCGATTAGCAAATACTTGGGTGTGTTGGGAATTTTCATCCCCACCGTTATTGCTGTCTACTACACCTATGTGGAGAGTTGGTCGTTAGGGTTTGCCTTCTTGGTGCCCTACAAGATCATGACAGGCGAGTTGACTGTGCAAAGAGGCATTTCCGTAGAAGAAGTGCTGCGCCCGTTTGACATCTTCCGCGCTAACTATGTGGTCAGTCGCCAAGTAGGCTTTTGGACTATCCCCAGCCCTTGGGCTTACCTGTTCTTCCTCTTGACATTCGGTCTAAACATCTTTGTGCTTTGGCGAGGGATTGCCAGAGGCATAGAAGCGTTGGCAAGGATAGCAATGCCTCTGTTGTTCATTTTCGCTATTGTTTTAGCGATTCGGACGCTAACCTTAGGAGCACACGAAGGAGGCACGCCTTTGGAAGGGTTAGGGTTTTTGTGGAACCCCAACTTCCAACAAGCTTTCAATCTACAAACGGCACCCCGAGTCTGGTTAGAAGCCTTTGGACAAATCTTTTTCAGCCTCAGTTTAGGGATGGGTGCTATTCAGTGCTACGCCAGTTACCTTGGTCCCAACGACGATGTGATGCTAACAGGGCTATCCACAACGGCAGCCAACGAGTTTGCCGAAGTGGTGTTGGGTGGTTCCATTACTATCCCTGCTTCCGTGACCTTCTTTGGGCTAAAACAGACGCAACAAATCGTGGAGAAAGGTATTTTCTTTTTAGGGTTCACCACTATGCCTGCAATTTTTAGCGTCTTGCCGGCAGGGGCTTTGTTGAGTTTTGCCTGGTTCCTCCTGCTGTTTTTCGCTGGCTTTACCTCTTCGGTGGCGATGGCCCAACCGATGTTGGCGTTTTTGCAAGACGAATTGGGTTGGTCACGGCGACGAGCGGTAGGGGTTTTAGCGCTCTTCTGGTTTATCGCCATCCACCTATGCATCTTTGCTAACGATGCTATAGATGTCTTGGACTTTTGGTCGGGTTCCTTCGGAGCACCTCTGTTTGCCCTCTTAGAAGTCGTCGTGATGATGTGGTTTTTCAGCGCCGACCGCATGTGGGAAGAAATGCACATAGGTGCTCAATTGCAAGCCCCTCGCTTCTTCTTCTACGCAGCCAAATACATCACCCCTTTGCTGCTCTTGGTGGTTTTCATCGGGTTTGCGCTGCAACCTTTCCTCAGGCTGGAACCGGGCAAAACCATAGAAGGCGTCTCCACCAATGCTCTCCCGATTGCTTGGATGGTTCGTATTTTGTTGGTTTTGATTTTGGCTTTTCAATGCTTCCTTGTTTCTCGGGTCAGCCAGAAATGGGATAGGGAGGAGGCTACACCGTGAGATGGGATGGTTGGTTGTTCCTGCTGTTCGGATGGGGTGTAACAATTGCGCTGTTCCTTTACTGCTTTGGGCGCATCTTGTTCGGGGGGACTCAAAAGAAGTAAGCATCCGCTACAGACAACCACCAAAGTTTGAACGCAGCACAAAACAGGTATTGACGCAAGGCAGAAGCGCGGCTATAATTAGAGCGTGCTTAGGGGCACCTTAAAAAACGGTTATCGCCGCATTAAAAGATGGTCGCGGGGTAGAGCAGTCAGGTAGCTCGCCGGGCTCATAACCCGGAGGTCGCGGGTTCAAATCCCGCCCCCGCAACCAGTCCTCATCTTGAGCGTTTTTTGTTTGTAAGAGAAAATGCCCCCCGCGGGGAGCCACCCCCTGGGGCTCACCTCCCGACCCTTCGGCTTTCTGTTTTCGCTCCCCGCACCTACCTCTCCTGCTCGCTATGGTGGGCAGCCCTGCCCACCCCCGCCCCTGCCAGCCTGCAGACGGTCATCGCCTGTGGCAGAATAAAACAGCGAGGAGGCGATGACTATGGGATTGGCAGGCTGGCTTCTTTTTTTGTGCCTTGCAACAGGTTCCTTGGCAGTAGCCCAGAAGGAGAAGGAAGGAATGGCGCTACTAGAAAAGGTAGCCCAACGCTACGACCAAGCCAAAGCCTTCTACTTTGAGGGGACTATCGTAACCCATAGCAAGTCCCCAAACAGCGAAACAAAAATAACCCAGACCTTTTCCCTTGCGTTCCAAAGACCCAAAAGCTTTCGGTTGGTGCTTAAAGATCCTGCGGGGCAAACTCAGCAAGTTATCGTTTCTGATGGCACTCACCTTTTCATAGAGGTCCCCACCTTAAAACAGGTCATGAAGCGATCGGCACCTGCAGCAGGTCTCCCCCTTCCGGGTGGCAATATCCTCTCTGGTGCCTTGAAAGAGCATTTGACAAAGGTCAAAGAGGCGAAATTGGTGGGTGAGGAGAAGGTAGGGAACCGAGTAGCGAAAAAGGTACAAGTGACCACTGCCGATGGTATGAAGCTACTCCTTTGGTTGGCGGACAACACCCTTTGGCAAACCTCAGCCACTATTGAAGGCAAAGCCTTGATCCCTCAGGGGAAATCTTCGGGGCAGCAGCCCAACCCCTTCGTGGAAGCGATGAAGCAAACTACCATCACTCAGACTTTGACCTTCACAAAGGTGACCTTTAACCCCACTCTGTCTCCCAAAACCTTTAGCTACAAACCACCTGCTGGTTTCAAGGTGGTGGAAGAGAAGGAAGTCATGAAAGCCCTCCCCGCTAAGCCGGGACCTTGAGGTAGCCGCTTTGAAGGAGCTGCTTCTACATCATCATTTCTCGGATCAAGGCACTGACCGAACGGTTCTCGTGGATGTTGGTGATCGCTTTTGCTAACAAAGGGGCAACAGAAAGGATCGTGAGGCGTTCAAACTGCTTTTCTGGGGGCAAGGGGATCGTGTCCGTCACGACCAACTCCTTGATAGGCGATTCCTTCAACCGCTCCACAGCGGGGCCGGAAAGGACTGGATGGGTGCAGCAAGCGTAAACTTCTTCTGCCCCTTCTTGGATGAGGGCTTTCGCAGCTTGAGTGATAGTGCCAGCGGTGTCTACAATGTCGTCTACCAAAACCGCGCGTTTGCCTTTGACATCGCCGATAATGGCGACCATTTCGCTCTTGTTAGCATCAGGACGGTGCTTTGCGAAAATGGCTAAGCCGGCGTGGAGCATGTGGGCGAACAGGGTGGCTCGTTCTACTCCCCCTACATCTGGGGAAACCACTACGATCCCTTCACCGTTCAACCCCTTGTCTCGCAGGTAGCGGGCGAGCAGTGGTCCTGCGGGAATGTTATCCACCGGGATATCAAAAAAGCCTTGGATCTGCCCTGCGTGCAAGTCGACCGAGAGGATGCGGTCCGCCCCGGCAGTAGCTAAGAGGTTCGCTACCAATTTAGCAGAAATAGGTTCGCGGGGGCGCACTTTCCGGTCTTGTCGAGCATATCCATAGTAGGGGATCACGGCTGTCACCCGTGCTGCCGAGGCTCGCCTGAAAGCGTCAATCATCACTAACAGTTCCATAAGGTTTTCGTTCACAGGGGGACAAGTTGGTTGGATGATGAACACATCAGCGCCGCGGACATTATCTCGGATTTGCACTCGCACTTCTCCATCGCTGAAGCGACTAACAAGGATGTCCCCCAAAGGGATGCTTAGGGATTGAGCAACGGCTTCAGCTAAAGTGGGATTAGCGTTTCCTGAGAAAACCTTCAGGTTCGGCTCAGGCATCCACCCTTCCGCCTCCTAAGGTGGTGGTTTACACACTCCGTGCCGCTCAGGAATGGCTGGGGCGCCTGGCATCGAACCAGGGACCTCGGGATCCAAAGTCCCGCGCGCTACCAACTGCGCCACGCCCCAGCGGCATCAGAAGTTATAACGCACCAACTCCCGTTTGTGAAGAGAGCGCTATTCTTTCGTTGAAAGGATGGATTCATTGCGGCTCATCTCTTGCGGTGCGGAAATCCCCAAGAGGCTCAATGCATTGCGGAGGGTGATTTGAGTGGCTTTAACCAGTGCCAACCGGGCTGCACTTAAATCAGGATCTTCACCTAACACTCTGCATCGTTCGTAGAAGTCATGGAAGCGATCGGCTATTTGAAGGCAAAACTGGTTCAAGAGATGGGGAGCAAATTTCTCCCCTGCTTCCTTGACGACTTGGGGAAAACTGGCAATTCCTTTCATCAGCCGTCTCTCAGATTCCTCCGTGAGCAGTGACAATTGTGCGGATCGGTAAGCAGCAAGAGCTGGGTGCTGTCGTTTTTCTGCTTCGCGAAAAATGCTGCAGCACCGGGCATGGGCATATTGCACATAGTAAACCGGGTTTTCTTGGGATTGTTTCACCGCCAAATCAAGGTCAATGTCCAAGTGGGTGTCAGAACTGCGCAGGAGCAGGAAGAAGCGAGCAGCATCCTTCCCTATCCAGTCCAAAAGGTCGTCTAAGGACACGATTTCCCCAGCCCGCTTGCTCAAGCGCACCGTTTCGCCACCTTTGACCAAACGCACCAATTGATAGAGCACGATTTTCAACCACTCTTCGGCTTCCTGCTCTACGCCTAAGGCTTTCAAGGCAGCATGCATGCGTATCACATGCCCATGGTGGTCGGCTCCCCAAATGTTGACGACGAAGGCATAACCTCGTTCGTGTTTGTAAAGGTGGTAGGCAATGTCGGAAGCAAAGTAGGTGGGAGCCCCCGTGCGCCGCACCAATACTTCATCCTTTTGGTCGCCAAAATCCGTAGTTCGCATCCAGAGGGCTCCTTCCCGCTCGTAGGTAAGCCCTTGGGCTTTTAGCCGTTCTATCGCTTGGGCTACCCGACCACTATCGTAGAGCCACTGTTCACTCACCCAAGAGTCATAACGGACTCCAAAGCGTTCCAAGACGGCTTTGTGTTGGGCAACGATTTTCTCCCTCGCTAAAGCGAAGAACTTTTGCTGACGCTCTTCAGGGGGGAGGTGTGCGAAAGCATCTCCATACTCCTGCACGATCTCCCGTGCCAGTTCTAACACATACTCGCCCTTGTATCCGTCTTCGGGGAAGGGCACTTCGTAGCCCAACAGTTGCAAATAGCGGGCTTCCAATGAAGCACCAAACTTCTGCACCTGAGTGGACATGGTCACATCGTTGATGTAGTATTCTCGCTCTACTTGGTAGCCGAGGGCTTGCAACAAGTTAGCGATAGCATCTCCCAATGCCCCACCACGAGCGTTCCCAATTTGCAATGGACCGGTGGGATTAGCACTGACAAACTCCACTTGCACCTTTTTCCCTTGTCCAATCTGATGGTGTCCATAACGCTCTTCAAGGTCCAAAGCATTTTGCACGGCTTCCTGCAACCAAACATCTGTCAAGTGAAAGTTGATGAAGCCTGGAGGAGCGACCTCTACCTTGCGTAGCAGTGGGTGGTCGGGTAGGTGTTGGACAATTTGCTGAGCAATCTCCAATGGGGCTTTACCCATAGGGCGGGCTAAAACCAAAGCAATGTTGGTAGCAAAATCCCCCAGTTCTTCCTGTGGCGGCGGCTCAATGGTAAAGGAAGGGATCCCTTCTAAGGAGGGCAAAGCCCCCTTCGCCATGGCTCTATTCAGTGCCTCTTGCACCAGTGAAAAAAGGGTCTCCTTTGGCTGTTGCAACTTGGGTCACCTCTCCCTCGTTGGTTTTGAGGTTTGGTTTAGAAGAGCAGACGGGGTAGCCCAAGTGCTTTCAGGATTTGGTGAGCCCCCCAGAGGGTTAGCCATGCCCCGACAAAAACTTGCAAGAACCCCATATTCCACACCTGCACAATCAAGGGAACAGGACGATTTAGTCGGTGTTGAAAGCGTCTCAACAACTCCTCCCCTGCTTTAATCCCATTGAGCAATTGGTGTCGTTTAGGACGCTTGACAGTGAACAAGCGTTGCAATCCCATCCCAATGGGACGCCAGAACAAAAAGGCTAAAACAACCAACCCCATCATGACGGCAGGGGAAACTGGACTCATCAACACCATACTGACCAAAATTGCTAAAGCAGCTAAATTGGTTCCGCAACGGGGATGTTCCAACGGCATGGCAGCAACAGCTTCTTCGGTTAAATCTTCTCCTCGCTCTATTGCATGCACTACTTGATGTTCTGCCCCGTGGTATCCCGTTAGGGGAAGGAGTCGCAAGAAGACGAAGAAGAGGAGAATCTCCACCCAAGGGACGAGATCCAACCAAGTGCCGCCCCAAGGTGCTATAGGCGGCACCCCGTAGCCAGTCAAGTAAGGAACAAACAACCCAGTGTTATAGGCTGGTCCGAGAAGGGGACGCAGAAGCGTATCCATAAGGTAAAGCCCAGCCAACAAGGTGATGCGTGCGAAAAGGAGGCACAACGCCATCGTTAAACCAGTCGCCAGCAACGCCCAATCCCCAACTCCTGCCCGAAGAGTCCCCGTGGTCAGATAAACCCCAAAGGGAGTTGCCATCCCACCAATCCGGGCGGGACGGGGACCTCGCAGCAAGTTACTTAAGACATCGGCACGGGTCACGATCCCTTGCAGCCGACCATCGTAGCCCATTACCAGCAACGCCGGGAGTTGATGGGTTTTCATCAGCCACGCTGCATGGGAGAGGGGTGTTTCCAGGGAAATAGTTTCAACCATTGGTCGCATCAGGTCCTTGACCTGATGCCCTTGATGGGAGTTCAATGACACAGACAAAAGGCTCTCTTGGTCTACCACCCCAACAACGATCCCGTCTTGCAGAACAGGCAAGAGGGGGCAACCGGTTTGATGCATGACTGCGGCTACCTTGCCCACTGAATCAGTGGCTTTAATCACTGGGCACGGGCGAACAATGTCGCCAACTTTCATTGTTTCTTCCTCACCTTGTCGTCTATTCTATTAACTTGAGTTCTGGTCGTCTGGTTCCTGACACCATCAATTTTGCGGCAGCAATGGTGGCAATGGTAAGGAGTTGCGTTAAAATATTGCTGCGCTATCGCACCAACGATTTCGCCCTTGCTTTCTGGATCAGGTCCTTTCACAGGAGACTTCTGCGAACCAGAGGAGGTTACCACCATGTGGCGCTGTGACATCTGTGGCAAGAGCGGGATGAACAGTTACCGCGTAAGCCACTCCAACAAGCACACAAAGGTTTGGTTGCGGGCAAACATCCAAAAAATTCGCGTGCGAGTAAATGGCGGTGTCCGACGGATGAAAGTTTGCACTGGCTGCCTTAAGAAGGGGAAAGTTGTTAAGGCAGTGTGAAGGGTTTGGGATTGAAGCGGCTTTAACCTGCTTTGCCGTTGGGAAGCCCAATTTGTGCCCCCAGCTCAAGAGGGGTTAACCCCGCTGACCACTTCCATAGTCAGTTCGCCCCTCCCCAATGGTGCGACAAACTAAGCGGACAGGAACACATTTGCGCCAAAGTTTGTAAAGGTTGGAACTGTCTCGGATACGAGGATATCAGCTCCGAAGGTTGGTTTTTAGAGGCGATCAGGTATGGGAGAGACCAACGGAGTTTTGGAAGGGCACGACTTACGCAAGCGCTATAAGCACCGATGGGTTGTCAACGGGGTGACCCTACAAGTCCGCCAAGGGGAAGTGGTCGGACTCCTCGGTCCCAACGGTGCAGGCAAAACCACCACTTTCTACATGCTTACAGGTTTCATCGTGCCCAACGGGGGACGGGTGTTGCTGTCTGGACGCGAGATCACCAATCTGCCTATGTATCAGCGAGCTCGCTTAGGGATCAGTTACTTGCCCCAGGAACCTTCGGTGTTTCGTAAGCTGACGGTTGAGGAAAACATCCTGCTGGTTTTGGAGATGCAGGGGATACCGCCTCGCCAGCGGCGGGAAATCGCAGAACAACTCATGGAAGAGATGAACCTGACACGAGTGCGGCGCAACTGGGGGCAAGCCCTCTCAGGGGGGGAACGGCGTCGCGTGGAGATTGCTCGCGCCCTCGCCACCAACCCCAAGTTCCTTCTGTTGGACGAACCCTTCACAGGTGTGGATCCCCTTGCTGTAGAGGACTTGCAACGGATCATCGCTCAATTGCGGCAGCGAGGGATTGGGATCCTCATCACTGACCACAATGTTCGCGAAACCCTGAAGATTACGGACCGCAGTTACATCATCTCAGAGGGGATCATCCGCACCCACGGCACCCCTCAAGAGATCGTCAATGACCCTGTCGCTCGCCGCTACTATCTGGGCGAGAGTTTTGAACTGTGAAGCGCACCGTCGTCTTTTGGAGGCGGTCTGCCAATGACCATCCTTGACCGTTACCTTTTGAGGGAACTATCCGGTGCATGGCTATTGGGCTTAGCTGTGTTTGTAGGGTTCCTTATCGTGGGGGAAGTATTGCGCAAGAGCATCCAGTTGCTCTTCGCTCTCCATGCTCCTCCTGGTGAAGTGGCTCGTTGGATCCTTTTGGCCCTTCCCTATCTTGTTGCGTGGAGTCTGCCCATTGCGACCCTTTTTTCGGTTGTCATGGCGATCGGTCGGATGAGCCACGATTTGGAAATTACAGCCCTGCTGGCTGCAGGGATCAGTTTTCATCGCTTACTGGTTCCCATTGGTGTCCTCTCTGTGGCGGTATCTATCCTCTCATTCTGGCTGAACTCTTTTGTGGTGCCACCAACATATGGGGCAGCAGATGCGCTGCTTTGGCGCTATCGGGAGAAAGGAGGGGCAATGCGGGGATTGGTCCTCATGGACCCTCCTCAAGCCCCTCGGTTGATCTTGCAAGCCCGCCAGTTTGACTCCCGTCAGGGTGAGTTGCGCGATCTTTGGCTGTTGGAAAACACCGAAGAAGGAGAACGAATCTTCTTGGAAGCGAAGCGGGCAAAGTGGGTAGGCAATCGTTGGGAGTTCTACGACGGGTTCGTGCAGATCATTAGCCCAGACAAACCGATGGTGCGGGAGACTTTTGTCAAACTATCGCGCCAAACGGCTCTGCGCCCTCCCGAACAGATAAGCACAGACAAGAAAGCCTTGGCTCCCAACCGATTGTCCCTGTTCACCCTTTCTGCTGAGATTAACCGCCTCAAGCAGTGGGGAGCACCTCGCGAGGTGGTGGCGGAGTATCTGGTGGAGTGGCACAATCGGTTTGCGTTGGCGCTTGGTTGTTGGGTGTTGGCAATGTTAGGAGCACCCATCGCTTTGCAGTTGCGACGAGGCGGTGGCATTGCTGTCGGCATCAGTGTGGTGCTCTTTTTGCTTTATTACTTAGCGTGGAACATCGGCTGCCAACTGGGGGAAACAGGTCGGGTGCCTCCTGCTCTCGGTAGCCACTTGCCAAACATATTGGGGTTGTTGGGCACCGCGGTGCTGCTTGCTAAATTGCGATAGCGAAGTGACGGGCATCCCGTCGTAGCAGGAAGGTGGGCGAAGGACATGATTTGGGAGACCTTACGGGAAGCCTTGATCAACATTCGCACTCATAAGTTGCGCTCCTTTTTGAGCGTGTTAGGAGTGATGATTGGTGTCGGCTCCGTTATCGTAATGGTCTCCATCATTGAAGGGGCACGCTTTCGGGTTGTCCGAGAGTTCGAACAGGTCGGCTCCAACTTGATCTTCATCGTCTACGACCGCAACAAAGCCCAAGAGGAAGGGAAAAGGCAGGAGTATTTTGTCGCTTTTCGACTGGAAGATGCGGAAGCCATTGTTCGTTCCTGCCCTTCCGTCGCCCATGTTTCTCCCGAAGTGCGTCTGCCCACCAAAGCCTATCGGATGGGGGAAGAAAAAACTATCCAGTTGATTGGCATAACCGAAGCGGCCAACGCTGTCCTCAATTTTGATTTGGCGAGGGGGAGACTCTTGACAGAAGCGGATGTCCACCAGTGGCGACGGGTGTGCTTGATCGGTTGGAGGGTTGCCGAGAAGCTTTTCCCCAACGAAGACCCATTGGGCAAGGAGATTCGCGTGCTGCGGCTGCGGTTAACGGTCGTCGGCGTTTTGTCCAAGATGGGGCGAGTTTTGGGTGAACAGCGGGACGATTTCGTGTATGTGCCCCTCCCCGTTGTCCAGCAATACTTGATGGGCAACCGCTATGTTCACGCTATGCTGGCAAAGGCGGTTGCTCCCGAAAAGATCGAGCAAGCCGCCGACGAAATTTGGTCAGCCCTAAAGCGCCGCTACGGCGATTTGGTCGGCTTGCGGGTAGACACGCAGCGAAACATCCTGCAATCCATCGGTCGCATTTTGGCAGTGTTCAGTTTGGTGTTAGGTGGGATTGGGGCATTAGCCTTGCTTGTCGGTGGGATCGGGATCATGAACATCATGTTGGTCTCCGTCACCGAACGCATCCGCGAGATCGGAGTGCGCAAAGCCATCGGGGCACGCAACCGAGACATCCTTTATCAGTTCCTGCTGGAATCCATGACTTTGAGTGGCGTGGGTGGGATACTGGGGATTGGATTTGGATGGGGCTTGAGTTGGTCAGTGGGCGCAGTCCTAAAAGAGAGATTGCCTACTCATGTGCCTTTGTGGACAGTTTTGTTAGCCTTTAGTTTCGCTTTAGTGGTTGGGTTGGTGTTTGGCATTTACCCTGCCCTGCGCGCTGCCCGATTGGAACCCGTGGAGTGTTTGCGCTACGAGTGAACCTTTTCTGCTAAAGTCTGTCTATCTTAATGAAGCTTCGCACATTTAAGGAGGTGCGTCGGAATGCGCAAAGGAATACTCGTTGCTATCGCCGTCGCTCTTGTAGCCGTCACTGCTGTTTCCCTTCATGCCCAGTTGGGACGAATCCTCAAAGGAGGCGCAATCGTTTTGCTGGTTAAGCAGTTCGGCAAACAGATCAACGATGGGATCAACACAGCGTTGATGAATCGCAAATGGGAACACCGTCAAGCCACCAAAGTAGTGCCTATTTTCAGCATTGGGAGTGGGGCTTATGTGGGAGCAGCGCAAGTGATTGGCGAAGAAGAAGCCGTCAAAAAAGTGGAAGCTGTCGCCCAATTGGAACTGAACTTGCCCGGCAACGCCCGAGCCAAGGTCCTCATCCCTGTGGACAAGGTTGGACTGAATGTCACAGAGATCCAACGGGTCTACGATGTTGGTGTGGCAGCAGTGATTGACCTGAAGTTGTGAAGATTTGGCACCGTGTGCCACAATTGGGTAACGAGTCGGGCACGATGCTCCTCGCCGCTGGATGATTTTGCTCAGAGGTGGAGGTTCATGGCAACAGGGCGCGTTGCTACAGGGATAGCAGGTTTGGACATTGTATTGGATGGCGGGTTTCTCAAAGGTTCCACTGTGTTGGTTCAAGGGTTGCCGGGGGCAGGCAAGACCACCTTGGGCCTGCAGTTCATTTATCATGGGGCTACTTGTTGCGACGAAGCGGGGCTCATCGTCAGTTTTGAAGAGTTTCCCACCCAAATGTTACGAGACGCTATGAACTTTGGCTGGGACTTTCAGTCCTTGATCCAAGCGGGCAAAGTGATCCTTTTAGCCTCCTCCCCACAAGCCTTCTACCAACAAATTCGGGACCCGAACAGCGAGATTAACAACCTGCTTAGCACGGGGCAAATTCAACGGGTGCTTATTGACAGCCTCAGTCACTTCCAACGGTTGACCAGTGACCCCATAGAACTACGGGAACTTCTCAACAGCCTGTTAAACCGCTTGCGCCAATCCCAGGTGACAGCGCTGCTGACCCAAGAAGTCCGATGGAGTGAAGGGGAGGTCTCGTTGGAGCAATATGCGGTAGATGCGGTCGTGCAATTGTTCTTTGAGCCTATCAACCGGGTGCAGAGGCGTCGGTTTCTGGAAGTGTTGAAAGCCCGAGGTCAGTCCTTCCAACCGGGACGCCATAGCATGGAGATCACCAACGAAGGTCTCAAGGTCTATCCCATCCCTCTCCCTCGCGGTCGGGACCGGGGATTGTCCATGCGGCGAGTTGCTACAGGAGTTCCCGGTTTGGATCGCATGTTAGGTGGAGGCTTTTTGGAAGGGTTTGCCACATTGGTAGCGGGGGAAACGGGAACTGGAAAGTCCACTTTGGTCCGCCAGTTCATCGCTCACGGACTCCTAAACGGTGAAGGAGGGTTGTATGTTAGCCTGCGGGAAGACCCTCAACGAATCCTCCAGAGTGCCCGCACCATCGGGATTGACTTGGGGAAAGCCCTTCAAGAGGGGTCCCTCGTGATCCACTATGTGACAGGCGATGTGGACCCCTACAAACTGTTCTGGGAAGTCAAAACCCTTGTTGAGCAGCGAGAGGCAGAAGGGCATCCCATCCGACGGGCTGCTATTGACAGCCTTTCTGACTTAGCAGCAACTTTCCCCGATCCTAGTTACTTGCCTCAATACCTGCAAGCCTTTGTGGAACTGTTCACCCATCACGGGATCACCTCTGTCTTCACCCTGAGCGTCACAGCGACCAACAGCGCAGAACACTCCCCTATCGATCCAGACTTAGCCCGAGGTCTGGACTGTATCCTGATGCTTCGGTTCATGTTGCTGCATGACCACATGCGCAAGGTGATGACAGTTGTTAAGATGCGAGGCAGCGAGCACGACACAGGAGTCCGAACTGTCCGCATCAACGATGGCGAGGGTATGTTGGTAGAGACGGGCTTCGAAGGGATGCCTTCCTTCATTCGTAAGTTGCAACAGTTGGCACAAGAGCAAGAGGGCGAAATGCGAATTACTTGAACCCACTGGTGCCGACAGGGAGGTTGAGGGATGCCTCCAGAATTTCAGGCTTGGCTTACCAGTGCAGTGGGATGGGGGCGATTTTGGCTGTTGCCTCGGTTGGGTTCTGCCCTTCTCATTGCGTTGGTCACTTTCCTCCTGATCCGTTGGGTAGAAGGGCAATGGGTTAGTTGGCTTCGTCCCCTCCTCTTAGGGGCTCGCGACCGCAGCCCTTCTCAAGCCGTGTGGCGGCAGGTTCGACTCCTCGCCCTCCCACGAACCCTCACCCGCTTGTTCCTCATCCTCGCGGCAGCATGGCTCATTGCCGAACGCTTTCAAGTTCCTCGGGAAGTGATTTTCGGTCTCCTCCTTCTTGCGCTGATCACGACCCTTTGGGTGATGCGTCACCTCTTCACCGATTTGGCTGCTGGTTACGCCCTGATCATGGACGATGTCTTAAGCGAAGGGGATTGGTTGTCCTGCTCGCTGGGAGAAGGGACAGTGGAGCGAATCACTTGGTTCGCTGTGCAATTGCGCACTAACGACGGCACGCAGTTGATCGTGCCTCACCGGGCATTGAGAGGCACCGTTTTGAAGGTTCGTCGTCAAGCACCAAATCTCCAACCCTCAAGAGTGATCGCTAATCGGGAGTGATTATGATGCGTTGGGAAGTGAGCAATCGCCCAGCATATGCTCTTTTGAAGGTTTCACTGGAGGCAGGGGAGGAGGTTGTAGCCCAACCCGGCGCCATGATGCTGATGCAAGGGGACATTGCGATAGACACAGGGATGCGTGGCGGGTTGATCTCCTCTCTTCTGCGCTCCGTTTTTGGTGGTGAATCGCTGTTCCTCAACACTTTTCGGGCGAGGGGACCGGCAGAGGTTTGGTTCGCCCCAACTGCACCCGGCGATATCCATTACCTCCCCCTTGAAGGAAACGGCTATGTGATCCAGGACAGTTCTTACCTTGCCCATCACGGAGAAGTCACTTTGGATGTGGCTTGGCGGGGATTTCGGGGTTGGCTGACCGAAGGGGAATTGATCTGGTTGCGGGTTCGTGGGCACGGCGGTGTTTGGGTCACAGCGTTTGGCGGAATAGAGGAAATGCACCTTGCCCCCGGCGAAACAGCGGTTGTGGACAACTTCCATTTCGTTGCGATGGAGGAAGGGGCTACTTACCAAATCCGCACCTTTGGCGGGCTCAAATCTTTCCTCTTGGGAGGCGAAGGCATCGTGGCAGAAGTGCGTGGACCCACCCGGTTGTGGCTCCAGACCCGTCACCTCGCCTCCTTGGTCAGCGAACTTTTGCCAATCCTAAAGCAGCATTTGCAAAAGTGACCCAAACCTTACTTGTCCCCAATGGTGAACGGTTTAGCAATCCCAAAGCGGTAGCAGATAGCCGCTAATTCGTTGTCGGCAGCAGCTAAAGCGTTGTCTATCTGCTTTTGAAGCGTCAACCCAAAGGCTGCCCCCAGTAAGTCTTTTGCGAGGATGCGCTGCTTGAGAGAGACAATGGCATTGATGTGGGTCTGCAAGGCTTGGTCATAGGCTTGGTGCAACGACCAACACTCAGGGGGCGGTTTCAACTGCCGAAGTGCTTGGTGAAGAATAGAGAACCTCTGCTGATACGCATCATAGGCCTTTAGGTTTGCTTGCGGGTCGTAATTGGGGGCTTCCAAGGGATCGCCTGTGGCAGCAACCCCTTGGAGCGCTTTGAGTAAGTCCCAAAGGCTTTGCAACGCAATCCAGAAGTTGTTTGCTTCATTTTTCCGCTGTTGCTCTATCCGCCTTAGTTGTTCCAAATAGTCCCATAGCCCCACAGGCAAAGTCGGCTGCTGGGATGGAACAGGTTGAGGGACAGCAGGTTGGACTGTTTGAAGCGGCACGGGAGTGGGTGGTGGAGGTGGGGCTTGGAGTAAACCAGACTCAGGCGGCTGTGCTTGCGGCACTTGAACAAAGGAAGGGGAAGAAGGGGAAGGCGTTTGAGGCGCTTGAAGGAAAGTAGGTGCTGGCGGTTTTTCCGCAGTAGGGACTTGGATTAGCCCCTGTTGGTATTGCCGCATCAACAAAAAAGCTATCCCGCCACCAAGTAGCACCAGCAGAAGAGCTATTACACCAAAAGTGAGAGCTAACCGTTGGCGAGCGCGCAACACTTCCAACTCGGTTTCAGGAGCGACCAATGCATGTGGCTTTTGCTTCGGCGATGCACCTTGGTTAGGTTCCTTGGGCAACTCGTTCGCCATCGCTGCTCCCCTCGCTTTTTGAGGTTCCTGCCTCAGTTTGCCATCTTCCCAACAGAGAAGCAAGGTGAACCCAGCAACCCTTACCCCTTGCGTTTGGCAGGAACCTTGGCAACCTTATAGCCGTCGGAAGCAAAAGCGCTCAGGGGAGGCGAACCGCTGTGCCAACAAAGGAAGAAGTGTTGGAAGTCCTGAAGGAATGCTACGATCCCGAAATCGGAATCAATATCGTAGACTTGGGGCTCATCTACGATGTGCAGATAGAGGAAGCTACAGGGCGAGTGAAGGTCACTTTCACCCTCACTTCGCCCTTCTGCCCATTGGGACCAGAATTGGTGGATTGCATCCGATCACGGGTCGGTTCCTTGGAAGGGGTCAAGGAAGTGGAAACAGAATTGACTTTTGATCCTCCCTGGTCGCCTCAGCGGGCAACGGAGGAAGGTAAAGCCTTGCTCCGGATCATGGGGGTGCCTATTTGAGGCTCCCAAATAACTTTGGACACGGAGGGATTGGGAATGTTGGACGGGAAGCGCGGGATTGTGTTTGGAGTTGCCAATGAGTATAGCCTCGCATGGGCGATTGCTAAAGCTGCTAACCAACACGGTGCCCAATTGGCTATCACCTACCAAAGCGAACGGTTTGAAGAAACGGTGCGCAAACTCGCTGCTACCCTCCATGACCCGTTGGTGCTGCAATGCGATGTTTCCGAAGACGACCAAATCGCACGGGTTTACGACGCTATCGCTCAACAGTGGGGACACTTGGATTTCGTGGTGCATAGCATCGCCTTTGCCCCCCGCAACGCCTTAGAAGGGCGGTTCTTGGAGACCTCAAGGCACGACTTCCTGTTAGCTCACGAGATCAGCGTTTACTCCTTCATCGCAGTTACCCGCGCTGCTGTGCCACTGATGACGCAAGGGGGAAGCGTCCTTACACTCACCTACTTGGGCAGCGAACGGGCAGTGCCCGGTTACAATGTCATGGGCGTTTGCAAAGCCGCTTTGGAAGCCAGTGTTCGCTACTTAGCTGCAGAGTTGGGCGAACGCAATATCCGCGTCAACGCCCTTTCCCCCGGTCCTATCAAAACGCTGGCAGCAAGAGGCATCTCTGGTTTCTCCCGCATGTTGGACATCGTCAAAGAACGGGCACCACTCAAGCGGAGCACCACTCAGGAAGAAGTCGGTAAAGCAGCTGTGTTCCTCCTAAGCGATTACGCCAGTTCTATCACGGGCGAAGTGCTCTATGTAGACTGCGGCTATAACATCATGGGGTTGTAGCTGAGCACGCACTTAACACTTGTCTTCTCTCGTTCCTCAGCGAAGGGGTAAGGTGCCCACCACTTCAGTTTGGAGAT
>VAPR01000088.1_pt1 | contig 67586 bp, 70 predicted proteins | sample 3380701 | NCBI WGS metagenome assembly VAPR01 (sample SAMN11536904, study PRJNA540576) | hot springs metagenome | isolation source: hot spring wet sediment | place: Spain: Lobios | collected 2014-01
CCCAAGGGTTGGGCTGTTCGCCCATTAAAGCGGTACGTGAGCTGGGTTCAGAACGTCGTGAGACAGTTCGGTCCCTATCTGTGGCGGGCGCAGGATGCTTGAGGGGTCTTGCCCCCAGTACGAGAGGACCGGGGTGACCGGACCTCTGGTGTAGCTGTTGTCGCGCCAGCGGCATAGCAGCGTAGCCATGTCCGGAAAGGATAAGCGCTGAAAGCATCTCAAGCGCGAAGCCTACCCCAAGATGAGGCATCCCACGCCGTCAAGGCGGTAAGGACCCAGGGAGACGACCTGGTTGATAGGCTCCACGTGTACGCGCGGCAACGCGCTTAGCGGAGGAGTACTAATCGTCCGAGGTCTTGCCATCCCCGTTGGGCTCGGTTGCTCGTCTACAGCGCCGGCCGGCTCCTGCGTGCACGTCAGCTGCCCTCGGAAGCTTCTCTCCTTCGTGGCGGCAGAAAGGCTCGCCCTCCGTTGCCTTCGGTTTTCGCACGACACTATATTCCGGTCCGGTGACGATAGGGCGGGGGAAACACCTCTTCCCATTCCGAACAGAGAAGTTAAGCCCCGCACCGCCGATGGTACTGCCGGGTTACCCCGGTGGGAGAGTAGGTAGTTGCCGGGCCGGTTTCTTTTTTGCCCTGCATACCGGAATCATTCCCCCTCTTCGTCGTTGCCTGCGCGACGACTATGGTGCCGCTAAGCAATGTCTCTGTGCTGGCTCCGCATCCACAATGCTGAATTCTACGCCTACCATGGGGCGAAAGATGCCGAACGCCTACTGGGTGGCAAGTTCCAGATTGATGTAGAGCTCTGCTACGACGCCGCGGATGCTGTCCGAACAGATGCTCTCCGGTACGCTCTCAACTACGAGCACGTGCTGGAATGTGTCCATCGGGTCGTCAACGAGAATTCCTACCACCTGCTGGAAACCTTAGCCCATAGGCTCCTGGAGGCGTTGCTACACGATTTCCCGAGCGTTCAGCGCGCGCGGGTCCGTGTTCGCAAGCTCTACGTCCCTCTCCGCTATGCGGTGGAGTACGTGGAGGTTGAGCACGAGATGGACCGAGCAGCTTGTGCACCATCAAACGGCTGAAGTTACCAGCATGGAATGCCAGAGCATGCTCTAATAGGGCTGGGCAGCAACCTGGGACACCGGGAGGAGGCTCTCCGCAAAGCGACTGCGTTGCTGGCGGAGGCTGGTCAGCTCTACGCATGGTCCGCAGTGTATGAAACGCAACCGTGGGGGCTCCCCGCCGATACGCCGGAGTTTCTCAACGCCGTCGTATTGCTCGGCACGGGGCTGACTGCCGAAGAGCTGTGGGCATACTGCGTGTGGATTGAACAGCAGCTTGGACGCCAGCGTAGGTGGGGGGAGCTCTCGGCTGTCCGTTGTATAGACATTGACCTTTTGCTCTACGGCAGCCTCGTGGTGCGTTCGGAGCACCTGTGCATTCCGCACCCGAGGTTCCATCTGCGCCGTTTCTCGTTGGTTCCAGCGACTGACATTGCACCCGAGTTCCGGCATCCTCTCCTGGGCAAGAGTATCGGCTCGCTCTTGTCGGAGTGCACGGACCCTTGTTGGGTTCGTCCCTATGGACAACTGGCTCTGTGATGCGCCATGCCCTTTCCGGAGTGGCTCATTGAGCGGATTCGGGACCGAGTTGATTTGGTGGAGCTAGTCGGGGAGGTGGTAGCGCTCAAGCGGGTGGGCAAGAATTACGCTGGTTTGTGCCCGTTTCATCCAGAGGATACGCCTTCGTTCTTTGTCCATCCCGAGCGCGGCATCTTCAAGTGCTTCGGGTGTGGCAAGGGCGGCAATGCTATCACGTTCGTGATGGAGTACTACCGCATGAGCTTTCCCGAAGCCGTGCGCTTCTTGGCAGAGCGGGTGGGAATTGCATTGCCCGAGGAGGAGAAGGGCGAGCAGCTCGAGAGCCACGAGCGGCACCAATTGCTCTACCGAGCGTTGCAGGTAGCTGCCCGCTTTTACCACGAGGCGCTCTTCCGAGCAGATGGGGAGCCAGCTCGGCGCTATGCGCTCGGGCGGGGCTTACGAACGGAGACCCTTCGGCGCTTCGGCATCGGCTATGCTCCAGATGCCTGGGATGCCCTTGTCCAGCATCTACGGCAACATGGCTTCCACGATGTCGTGTTGGAAGAGGCAGGACTTGCCAGCCGTTCTGAGCGTGGAACACTCTACGACCGATTCCGCCATCGGCTGGTTTTCCCGGTCTATGACACGATTGGGCGGGTTGTTGGCTTTGGGGCGCGTCGTCTCCGGGAGGAGGAAGTCACGCCGAAGTATCTCAACTCGCCAGCGACGCTTGTTTACGACAAAAGCCGTTTGCTCTACGGGCTCTACCATGCCCGGGATGCTCTGCGGTCGCAGGGCTACGCTGTGTTGGTCGAAGGGTATGTGGATGTGCTCACGCTCCATCAAGCCGGAATTGAGACGGCTGTTGCCACGGCGGGCACAGCGCTGACAGCGGAGCAGCTCCGCCTCCTGCGTCGGTACTGCCAACAACTGTTCGTGGTCTACGATGCTGACCGCGCTGGGCAGCAGGCTACGCTGCGGGCTTTAGAACCAGCGCTTCGGGAGGGCTTTGAAGTCAGCATCGTGCTGCTGCCCGAGGGAGAGGATCCCGATAGCTTCGTGCAGTCCCAAGGGGCTGAGGCATTTCGGCTGCGGCTGCGGCATGCGGTGCCGTTTCTGGAGTTTGTCATGCTGCAGTACCAGCAGCAGGGGATGCTCCAGACACCGACGGGGCAGGCTCAAGCGGTGCGCCACCTCGTCCGCCTCATCGCTGCTATCCCTGACAAGCTCGTACACGACTTCCATATCCGGCATCTGGCAGCTCGGTTTGCTCTTCCGGAGTCGCTGCTGTACGAGGAGCTCAGCCGGCAGCGCCTGGAGCAGCGGCCGGAGGCAGTCACTGTGCGGAAGCCAGTGGAATCGGCTCAGCAGGTAGCGTCTTCGCAGGTTCCTGAGGCGCTGTTGCCGGAGGAACGGGAGCTGTTGCGCGCAGTGCTCTTGGAGCCAGCTGTGTGGAAGCGCCTCGAAGTGTTGCCGCTGGAGGAGATGTTGGTCTCTGAGCAGGCTCGCCGCATCTGGAGGTTGTTGCAGGAGCTCCATCAGCGTGGCTCAGACCCTGTCAGTGCGGTTGTGTCCAGCCCTGAGTTGCAGCAGTCGGCGGAAGGACAGCAGCTTTTGGAACTGGCTATTGTTCGGGAATCGCCCAGCCCAAAGTGGGGTGAGTATAGTGCGGGGACTTCCGAGGTAGATGCAGAGCGGATTGCGCAGGAGAGCCTGCTCCGGCTGCGTCTACGCCGTGTTGAAGCTGAGCTTGCAGAGCTACGCCATGCTCATGCCCGTGCGCATTCGTGGGAGGAACAGCGGCACCTGCTCCAACGCATCCATGAGCTGGCAGCGGAGCGCCAGCAGTTAGTTCAGCAGCTTTTCGGTGCGGAATGACTCGTACGGGACCGCAGCTGGGAGCACTGGTGGCAGCCTTTGTGGTTGCTGTAGCCTTTTGGGCATATAGCCGGCTGGAGCAGACGTACGTGACGGTGCTGTCGGTCCCTCTGCGTCTGCAGGTGCCGCCGGATGCTGCTCTGGCGGAAAGTCCGCCACCGGTGCTGACGTTCCATCTCCAGGGCTCTGGGTGGCAACTAGTGCGGCTGGGGCTTTGGGAGCGTCCGAAGGAGGCGGTAGTTACACTCCCGAGGGTTGGGCTTCCAGCCCTTGTTGGAATTGGGCGGCAGCAGCTTGTGCGCTCAGTCCCTCTGCCGGGGGATATCATCGTACTGCACGTTTCCCCCGATACAGTGACGGTGGCTCTCGGGCGTGCGCAGAGCCGCACCGTACCGGTCGAGCCCAAAGTGCGGGTACAGCTTCCCGAAGGATGGGTGCTGACGGAGCTTCGGGTGGAGCCGGAGAGCGTCGTCGTTCGGGGTGTGGGGGAAGCTCTCCAGGGGCTCGGGGTGCTCACTCTGGAGGGGACGCTGCAGATGCCCCAGAGACGCGAGTTCGCTGTTGAATATCCGGTGAATGTGCAGCTCCCTGTGCCGGTAGAGGTAGTGCCTGCGCGCGTGCGACTTCGGGGGCGCTTGGAGCCCGAAGCGGAGCTTGTCGTTCCCGATGTGCCAGTGTCCATCGTACCGAGCGCGACGTTGGTATCTCACGAAGTGCTCCCAACGGTGGTGCAGGTCTGGCTCCGTGGTCCTCTGGACAAGCTGTTGAGGGTGACTCCGCAGGCTCTCCGAGCCGAGCTGCCGTATGCGGAATTGTTACAAGACACCACAGGGGTGCTGGTGCCGCGGGTTGTCGCTCCAGAAGGTGTACACGTTGTGCGGGTGGAGCCGTCAGGCGTGTTTCACTGGCGGCGGTAGCCGCTGAGAGCCAAGGGGAGTGTATTTTTGCTCCGAAACGTGTTGGATGGTGGAATCAGTGCGTCGCGTGTCATGGAAGAGCTGCAGGAACGCATACGGCGGGCACAGACAGTGCGGGGAATTCCGCCAGAGCAGGCTTCGTTCCCGCATACCTCCTTGGGCAGTGTGCTCCGATGGCATCTCCAGGCTCATCCCGAGCGGCTCTTTCTGATTTTCTACGACGAGCACAACCGGCGGCGGCACTTCACGTACAGGGAGTTCGCCGAGTTAGTGCTGCGCACTGCTGGGCTCCTTCAGAGTCGGGGTATTCGTCCGGGTATGCGGGTAGCAACAGCAGCCCACAATCATCCCGATACGATTGTGCAGTACTTTGCTGCGTGGACCCTTGGGGCGTGTGTTGTGCCGCTCAACATGACCGAGGACGATGCACGGTTGCGGTACATTCTGGAGAACTCCGAAGCACGCTTGCTCTTTTGCCGAGAAGATTACCTCGGGCGCCTTGCGGCCTTCTGCCCCGAAGGTGTGGAAGTCATTCCCGTGTACGAGGAGGAGAGCCGTCCGGATGGTTTCCATGCCCTTCTGAGCCGTCACGAGCCGGCGCCTATTCCGGAGGGCGACCTCCGGGAAGCAGAGGCTTTGATTGTCTACACGAGTGGTACAACCGGTTTGCCGAAAGGGGTTGTGCTCGTCCAGCGGAATCTCTTCGCCGATGGCTACGACATTGCCCGCTGGCATGGCATTGATGAGCATACGCGGATGATGTGCGTGCTGCCGGTTCACCACGTCAACGGCACAGTGGTGACGCACGTTACGCCTTTCCTGGTAGGAGCCTCTGTTGTGCTCAACCGCAAGTTCCAGACGGAGTTTTTCTTCCCGCGCATCGTTGCCGAGGGGGTGCATATCGTCTCGGTAGTGCCGACGTTGATAGCGTTTCTGCTGGAAGCAGATGCCGATCCCTTGGATGCTCCGCAGCGGGGATTTCGGCACCTCATCTGCGGCGCTGGACCGCTGACGTGCGAGTTAGCTCAGCGCTTTGAGGAGCGCTACCGTATCCGGATCATCCACGGCTACGGGCTGTCGGAGACGACGTGCTATTCGTGCTTCCTCCCTGTGGAGCAGAGCTGGGAGGAGCACACGCGGTGGATGCAGGATTACGGCTTCCCCAGCATTGGGATTGCCATCCCGTGCAACGAGATGGCAATCCACGACGCAGCAGGAAACGAACTCCCCGAAGGCGAGCGAGGCGAAATCGTCATCCGAGGCTGGAACGTGATGAAGGGTTACTTTGCCAACCCCAAAGCCAACGAAGAGGCATTCGCTCACGGCTGGTTCCGCAGCGGCGATGAGGGATTCTACCGCACGGACAGCCACGGGAATCGCTATTTCTTCATCACCGGTCGCATCAAAGAGCTCATCATCCGGGGCGGGGTAAACATCTCACCGCTGGAGATTGACGAGGTCTTAGCTCGTGCCCCGGGTGTGCGCGCAGGCATCGCCGTCGGATTTGAGCATGACTTGTACGGCGAGGAGGTGGGTGCATTGGTTGTGCCGGAGGAAGGGGCATCAGCGGAGGCGATTCTGCGCTTCTGTGCGCAGCATCTGCCCTTCCACAAGGCGCCGAAGGTGGTGCTGTTTACAGACTCGCTGCCTGTGACGACAACGGGGAAGTACCAGCGGAACCGGGTCAAGCATCTCTTTGAGCCGTGGCGCCGTGTGCAGTTCCGTCCGGAGCAGCTCCTGGGGCAGAAAGCCTGACGCGGGTCACCGCGGGAGGGCGACTACGACCATGCGAGCACGAATCCAGCTGCTCCGGCGGAGGATGTAGGGGGTGGGGGCTGCTGGTGACCAACGGCGTGGGTTCGGGAGTACGGCAGCAAGGAGTGCCGCCTCGCGTGCAGTGAGTTCGCGGGGCGTTTTCCCGAAGTAGTGCTGGGCAGCGGCACCGATGCCGTAGATGCCGTTCCCCCACTCAATGATGTTTGCGTAGACTTCTGCAATCCGCTTCTTGCCCCAGAAAGCCTCTATCAGCACGGTGAAGTAGGCTTCCAGTGCCTTGCGGATGTGCGTCCGTGCCGGCAGGAGGAAGGTGTTCTTCGCTGTTTGCATAGAAATGGTGCTGGCCCCATAGAGGCGCCGACCACGCAGCCGTTCGTTCCGACGGCGGGCTTGTTCAATGGCGCGCCAGTCAAAGCCAAAGTGAGAGGCGAAGCGAGCATCTTCAGCGGCGATGAGGGCGCGGAAGAGCACCGGTGGAAGCTCGCGTGCTGGTGTCCACCGGTACGAAATGCCCGTCCACTCTCCGCGGAAGAGCCCCTCGAGGAGACGCTGCACCATAAGGGGGGTCAGTGGCGGGGGGATGACGGTATAGAGCAGCACCCACACGATGGAGAGCGCGTACGCAAAGAGGCAACCGTAGCCAACCGTGGCCGCCAACCGGCGAAGTGCGAGCCGGAAGGATACCTTCATGGGCAGCTGCGCTGGTGGAGCAGTGCTTCTGCAAAGGCGAGATCGGCGGCGTGGGTGATCTTGATGTTCTCGGGAATTCCCGGCACCACGGCAATGGGATGGCCCAGAGCTTCCACCAAGCCAGCGTCATCCGTTGCGCGGAGCCCTCGGCGGCATGCAGCCTCGTAAGCCCGCTGAAGGAGCTCACGGCGAAATGCCTGTGGCGTCTGGATGAGGCGCAGGTGCTCGCGCGGCAGCGTCTGCTGAACCATCCCGTCAGAGGAGACCCACTTGACCGTGTCCGGCGGGGGGATACCTGGGACGGCAGCGCCATACTGGCGGGCAGCGGCTACGACAGCTCGAAATAACGCCGGCGAGGCAAAGGGACGAACACCATCGTGGACGACGAGGAGCTCAGCAGTGGCAACCTCCGGGCTCTGGAGGGCGAGGGCAACGGACTCCTGGCGCTCCTTGCCGCCGGGGATAATCCGGTGAACCTTGGACAGTCCATGTTCCCGGCACAGGGTGTGGACGAGCTCCTCAAAGCCTGCTGGAACAGCCACGATGACAGCGTGAATGTCCTCCACAGCCTGCATACACCGCAGCGTGTGGACAATGATGGGGATGCCCTGCAGCGGGAGAAATTGTTTGGGCACTGATGCACCAAACCGCTCGCCGCGCCCAGCCGCGGGGACAATAGCGACCACCTTACGCTCTACGGTAGCTGAGTTCCCGATAGGCATTCAGTACCAAGCCAACCATTGCCATGTTGACAAGGAGAGCAGAGCCTCCCGCGCTCATGAAGGGGAGCGGCAAACCAATGACTGGGGCAACTCCTAACGCCATACCGATGTTGATAGCTGTGTGGAAAAACCAGAATCCTCCAATCCCCGCCAGCAGCAGACTCCAGAAAGGGTCGGCCTGGAGCTGGTGGGCGAGCGTAAATACGTGCCACAGCAGTCCAAAGAGCACCCCCAGCACCAGGGTAGCACCGACAAAGCCGAATTCTTCCGCGGGAACGCAGAAGATGAAGTCGGTCCACTGCTTCGGGATGAAGCGGAGCTGGGTCTGTGTGCCCTGCTGGAAGCCTTTCCCCGTGAGTCCGCCGCTGCCAATAGCCAGGGTGGATTGAATGACGTGGTAGCCGCTACCCTGGGGGTCCTGTTCAGGGTTGAGGAAGCTCTGAATGCGGGCTTTTTGGTGTGGCTTCAAAGCATCGTAGAATGCCGATGCTCCCCATGCCACCAGACTGAGCCCGGCAACGCATGCAAGGGCAACCAGCAAGTGCGGACGCGTCAGGAAAATTGCGACAGCGGCGAACAGCAATCCCAACAGCAGAGGAGCTGTTCCCAACAGCGATAACACGACAATGGCGAGCGCCAAGACCGGCATGAGAACGACCAGCGGATGAGCTCCACCCCAGAGGAGAACCGTCAGCAGGAGGGCTCCAAACACGAGCGCCGAGCCAGCATCGGGCTGCAGCAGCACCAGCAGCGTTGGAGCAGCAACGATGAGGCCAACGCTGAGCAAGACCGGGACTTGGCGGAGGGAGCGCTCCTCTGCCTTCAGGAAGCGGGCAAGCAGGAGCAGGGTTGTCAGTTTCGCGAGCTCAACCGGCTGGAACGAAAATCCCCCGATGACCAACCAGCTCTTTGAGCCGTAGGCAGTACGCCCCAGGAGGAGGACTGCCACCAAGAGCGCAAGGCTTATGCCGTAAGCAAACGGTGCTGCGCTCTCCAGCCACGACCGGGGAAGCCGCATCGTGAACAGCATGACACCGACGCCTAAGACTGTGGCGAAGAGCTGCCGTTCAAAGAACACGTACTTCCCAGAGCTGTGCGTTGCGCTGTAGATGGAGATGAGTCCAAACCCGAGCAACAGCGCTACCAACAGGAGCGTTGTCCAGTCTATTCGCCGCAGGGCGCGGCGCCAGCCAGCTCCAGTGGGTACCGGTTCATACAGTTCCATTCGGGCAGCACCATGGTGGAGGCAGTGGAACAAGGCGTCGGAACGCTTCACAGTAGCGCTGCCGTGTCTGCGCGACAATTTCAGGCGGTAGCAGTGGAGCCGGGGGCTGTTTCGTCCAGCCGATGCGCTCCAAGTAATCTCGGACGAACTGCTTGTCCATGTCCACGGGTGTACCAGCCTCGTAAGCGTCCGCCAGCCAGAAGCGGGAGGAATCCGGCGTTAGGACTTCGTCAATGAGCAGCAGGGTGCCGTCAGAGGCAAAGCCGAACTCAAATTTGGTATCCGCCAAGATAACGCCGCGCTGGCGGCAGTACGCTGCAGCCTCCTGGTAGAGCTGCAGCGAGAGAGAGCGTAGCCGATGGGCTAAAGCTGAGCCCAGAGAGTGCACCATGTCGTCGAAGGGAATGGTTTCATCGTGTCCGTCGTGAACTTTCCGTGCGGGAGTGAAGAGAGGCTCAGGGAGAGGGCTACCGTAGACGAGCCCTTCGGGCATCCGGATACCGCCGACGGTGCCGTGTTGCTGGTACTCACGCCAAGCCGAGCCGGCAAGGTACCCACGCACGACACACTCAAACGGAATGGGCTCAGCACGCCGGACCAGCAGTGCACGCCCACGCAGCAGCTCGGCAAATGGGCGGCATTCAGGCAATTCCTCCGGTGTTGCTGAAAGAACATGGTTGGGCACGAGAGACCGAGTGCGCTCAAACCAGAAGAGCGAGAGCTGCGTCAGCACAATGCCTTTGCACGGGATAGGCTGGGGAAGTACGACATCGAAGGCCGAAATGCGGTCGGTGGCGACCATAAGCAGGCGCTCCGCATCTACGGCGTAGAGGTCTCGCACCTTCCCGCGCCGTACCAGCGGGAGCGGAAGCTGTGTTTCGGCGAGAGCTTCACTCGGCGGCATACCCAGCCAGAGTTGGTTGCAGAGTGCAAAACTACGGAGCCTCTCCAGTAAGAGTTTGTAGGCCGAGCGCGCACATTCGTCTCTGGAAGCTGTACGGAGTGCAAGTGCTATGGATGCGATCGTTACGGAAGGCTTGACCCGCATCTTCCGTTCCCCAGTCAAAGCCGAGGGGCTTTGGGGAGCGGTGCGCTCCTTTTTCCGGCGGCAATACCGTGAGTACGTTGCCGTATCCGACATCACACTCCGGGTTCAAGCCGGGGAGATTATCGGTCTGCTGGGACCAAACGGTGCAGGGAAGACAACGCTGCTGAAGCTCTTGACAGGCCTGCTCTATCCAACAGCAGGGACCGCCCGTGTTCTAGGCTACATCCCGTGGGAACGTTCCGATGCCTTCCGGCGGCAAATTGCATTAGTCATGGGGCAGCGGAGCCAGTTGTGGTGGGATTTACCGGCGGCGGATTCCTTCATCCTCAATCGGGCGATATACCGGATTCCAGAGCCGGAATTCCGCCGCCGGCGCGACCAATTGGCAGAGATGCTCGGCATTGCCGATAAACTCCACATCCAAGTGCGCCGCCTCTCACTGGGCGAACGGATGAAGTGCGAAATCGCAGCCGCTCTGCTCCATGCCCCACAAGTTCTCTTCTTGGACGAGCCTACCTTGGGCTTAGATGTCGTTGCCCAACAGGCTGTCCGGGACTTCCTGCGGACCTACAACCGGGAGACGGGTACCACGATTGTGCTGACCAGCCACTACATGGTGGACATTGAGCAACTGTGCCGCCGTGTGGTTGTCTTAGAGCAGGGGCGCATTGTCTTCGACGGAGAGCTCCCCGAGCTGGTTCGGCGCTTTGCTCAGGACAAGCTGGTGCGGGTGGAGTTCACCCAGCCGGTTGCTCCAGAGCTGCTCCAGCAGTTCGGGCAGCTCCACTCTTGGGAGGGGACACGGGCAGTCCTGCGAATTCCCCGTGCGGACGTTGCGCAGCGGGCAGCTACCCTCTTACAACAATTGCCCGTGCTGGACATTGCCGTTGAGGAGCTCCCCGTGGAAGAAGTTATCCGAGCGTTGTTCCAGCGTGACGGGCAATCTTCGCAGCGAGTGGCTGTCTCTCAGGGAACGGCTCTGTCCTCAGAGGGCGCTCTTGCGAATGGCAGCGGTGAGTAATTTCGCGTGCCACACAGGAGGATGGACCCGTAGTTCAGCTGGATAGAACACAGGTTTCCTAAACCTGGTGTCAGAGGTTCGAGTCCTCTCGGGTCCACTCAGATGCTGGAAGAGGGAGCCCGTAGGCAACGCGGGTTCCGCCATCGGTAGGGCTTTCAATCTCGAAGACACCCCCGTACAACTCCACAAGGCGTTTCGCCAACGTCAGCCCTAAGCCGACGCCTTGTTGTTCGTGCAAGAGCCGTCCGGGCTGATAGTACGCCCGAATCCGTTGAGGCAGTTCTGGGGGAATGCCGGGACCGTAGTCGCGGATTTCTGCCCAGAAGAAGCCCGCGCTGTGCCAGGTGCGGATGCTAATTGGGGAGCCGGCCGGGGAGAACTTGAGGGCGTTGTCTACGAGCTCTTCGGCTATCTTCGCAAAGTGTTCCACCGGCATTGCTAAGCGGAGGTTGAGCGCCAGGAGGGAGAAGCGGAGGTCAGGCGTGCGGCCGTACTCTTCTGCCTTCATGATGGCGACGTCTTGCAGGACGACGGAAGGTTCGTCGGTGGAAAACTGCCGTAGCTGCTCGACGAGCTCCGGTGTGTTCGCCAGGAAGTCGGTTCGGGCGTAGAGGAGGAAGTTTTCCGTCAGCCGTAGGAGGCGGCGAGCAGAGGAGCGAATATCCTCGCTGAGTTCGCGGAGTTCATCGGGGGTGAGCCGATCGGCGAAGACCTGTAAGTGCGTTGCCGCGCCTAAGATGCCGTTGAGGGCGGTGCGGAACTCGTGGGGCAAGGCATATGTCAGGCTCTGCTCCAGCTCAGAGAGGCGCTGCTTGTACTCCGTCTGGAGGGAAGTGGCGCGTTCCAAATGGCGTCGGACAGTGCTGAGCAGAGCTTGGGCCGTGGCTGGCTTGACCAAGTAGTCATCTGCGCCTGCTTGCAGTCCCATGCGGGCATCGACGTTCCCAGCGCGAGCGGTTAGGAAGATGAAGGGCGTGGAGGCGAGCTCATCGGTGTGGCGAATGAACCGCAGGACACCGATACCATCGATTTCGGGCAGGGCTAAGTCGCAGAGGATGAGATCGGGCTTGTGTTCCAGCGCCATCTCAATGCCTTGGCGCCCCGTCGTTGCAATGAGCACGTGGTAACCTTCTAACCGTAGAATCCGGGCGATGCCTTGAGCGAGGTAATCGGCATCCTCTATGACCAGGATTGTCGCCATGAGCCGACAGCTCTACCCTTGTTCTACTGACGGGAAGCGGAGCAGGACGGTTGTCCCAACACCAACGCGGCTGCGCACCTCCACCGTTCCGCGATGGAGCTGGACAAACTCCCGAACCATGGACAGCCCCAAGCCCACGCCTGGAATCCCCTGTGTGTTGGAGCCGCGCGCGAAGGGCTGGAAGAGCCGTGGAATATCCTCTTCTGGGATTCCGATGCCGTGGTCTTCAACTTCAACGACGACGGTGCCAAGTTCGGAGCGCACGCGGAGATGTATTGGCTGGTGCGCGCCGGAGTATTTAGAGGCGTTCGTCAAGAGGTTGAGGAGGACAAAGCGCAGAACTTTCGGGTCGCCGCGGATGTGGAGCTGGCGTTCGGGGAGCTGAAGCTCCAGCGTTTGTGCTTTGCTCTGTAGGAGCGGCTGTATGCGGCTAGCAGCTTCGTGGCAGATATCCTGCACGGAAACCGGCTCAAAGCTGAGCGAGTGGCGGAGTGTGTCCAGAGCGCTCTGCGTGAGGAAGTCGGTCACTAAGGTATTGAGGTCCTGGAGGCGAGCGGCGATGTTGGACAGCTCGTTTCGGCGTTCTGCCGGCGAGAGACGCTCAAAGTAGTTCTGCAGCAGCTCCACGGAAAGCTGAATACCAGCCAGCGGCGTTCGGAATTCGTGGGCAATCGTACTCATAAAGCGGGAGCGTGTCGCTGCCAAAGCTTGCTCGTGTTCCAGGGCTTCCTGCAGTTGACGGCGGAGGAAGTACTGGACAGAGATCTCGGGCGCATAGATTTGCAGCCGTCCGTGCGTTGGTAACCAGAAGATGTGCTGCAACCATGCTCGGTCACCGAGCACGAGCTCGCGAACCCAAGGCGTATCTGGATGCTCCTGGAGCTCTGGAAGCTTTTCCCAGATGTCCGCTATCCACGGATGCTCGGGCGAAAGTTCTGCAATTGGCAAGGATTGCCGCGCTGTTGGGTTGGCATAGGTGAGGTGCCCATCGGCGGTGAATTCCACAATCGGGATTGGGGCAAGCTCGGGGAAGCTCGCCAAGTGTTGAATCCGCGCCTCTGCCTCCTTGCGTTCCGTGATATCCGTGCCAACCTCAACGATCCGCCAGCCATCGTGCTGCCGGATTTTAAGGGCATAGAGTTCCAGCCAGTACGGGGTGCCGTCTTTACGGAGGCTGCGGTACTCTAAGTGAAGGGTTGTCTCGGGGCTGCGGAGCCATTCCGACCAGCGCTGGAGCACCCATTCGCGATCATCGGGGTGGATGAGAGCGCCGCCGGATATTGTGGACAGCTCCTCGGCTGTGTAGCCAGTGATGTGGGTGAAGGCAGGATTAGAGTAGAGGTTGTATTGGCGCCTGTCGTCACCGTAGAATACTTCCAGGACGCCGACGGGAAGACACTCCAGCAAGGTGCGGTACCGGTGCTCGCTTTCGGCAAGGGAGCGCTCCAGCTCCTTCCGCTGGGAGATGTCAACACCGGTGCCTACGAGCTCTGTTATCTGGCTCTCTGCTGAAGGGAGTGGTTCCAGAGTGTAGAGCAGCCACCGGTCTCCGAGAGGGGCTTCGTACGTGACGCGTTCGCCGGCAAATGCCCGGGCAATCGCATCTGCTGGTAACTGAAGGTGTTCGGGAAGCTCGTGGAGGGGAATGTCGTAGAGGCGGGAGCTTGTCTCCTCGCCCGCCAGCTTGCCTTCGCGGAGGACGTAGACGACGGTGCCATCAGCTCGGCGGCGGAGTCGGAAGACGATGGCATGGAGGTTTTGGACCGTGCGGCGAAAGTCCTCTTGGAGAGCCTGCAGAAGGGCTGCTTCGGCGCGTTTGAGTGGGGTGATGTCAGCGCAGAGTTGGACAATGCTCTCAATACTGCCATCGGCACGCCGTTCTGCGTAGAGGTAGGTGTCCAGCCAGACCAGCTCGCCATGGCGGTTGATGATGCGGTAGTCTATGCGTTGGACTCCGGGGAAGCCTGCCTGCTGCCATTCCCGCCAGAAGCGGAAGATGCGTTCTCGGTCGTCGGGGTAAATCATCTCAATGAGCTCCCGGTCAGGGAGGGCATCAAACTCTTCCACGGTGTAGCCGCTCTGGCGCTCGAACTCTCGGTTGGCGAAGAGATAGCGCCCTTCCCGCAGTCCGAAGCGCGTGATAGCAATAGGGGCATGTTCAGCAAGGAGCCGGAAGCGCTGTTCGCTCTCGCGGAGCTGCTCTTGGAGGCGAAGCCGCTCGATACCGACCCCGAGAGCGGTGGCGAGGATGGTGAGGAAGTCGTGGGTGTCGGCGGGAAGCTCCATCGGAGTGGGGTGGAAGAGTTGGAAGGTGCCCAGGATTGCTCCGTGTTCATCGAGGATGGGGTAGCTCAGCACTGCCGCCATACCAGCTCCCTGGAGGCGCTGCCGATGGGCTTCGGAAAAGGGATACGCAGCAACGTCGGGGGCAACGATCGGCTGCTGGGTGCGGGCAACATGGGCCGCTATGATCCTTTCATCCGATACTGGTACAGCGGGGAACAGCTCTGCGGGGAAGGGCCCGTACAGCGCAATGGGTACCAGGAGCTCGCCCTGCAGTAGGCGGACGCTGCCCCCGGCAAAGCCCAGCTCACGGCAGGCTTCAGTCAAAAAGTAGTGGCACAGCTCGGAGACGGTCTGGCTCTGGAGAGCTGCTGTAGCAACGATGTGGAAGGCTGCACGCTCGCGTTGGAGTTGATGCAAGAGCCGTTCGCGTTCAGTAACGTCTACGCCTACCACTAACACGGAGCGCTGTCCCTGGTAAGAGACCAGCGTTGCCGCTACCACTGCTTCCAATCGGGAGCCATCGCGGCGGAGCAGAATTGTGTGGCGCGGTGGTGCGGCTGTGATCTCGCCTCGGTAGAGGGCTTGCACGCGGGTAAGCGTAATCTCTCGGTCTTCTGGGGCGACAAGCTCCAGCGGAGATTGTCCGAGCAACTCATCAGGGGATGCCGCACCTAGGTAGGAGGCGGTTGCGTGGTTGGCGTAAACGATGCGCCCTTCGTGGTGAATCAGTACAGGGACGGGGAGCCAGTCCAGGAGGGAGCGATACTGAGCTTCCGACTGGCGTAGCGAGTCCCAGAGGTGGGCGTTGAGCAAGCCCAGTTGTACGAAGCGGGCAAATAGCTGCACAATTTCGAACTCTTCTTCGGAAAACGGCTGTTCGGAGTACCGGGCTACAGCGAGCACAGCACGGTGCTCCCCTATGGACAGCGGGATGCCGATGAAGTGTTCGGTCGTGGGGGTGAATCCTTCAGGGTAATACGAGCGCGGGTCTCGGTGGGCATCGTTGACGACTTCAGGCGTTCCGCGTTGAGCGATACTCCCGAGGAGGCTGCCGTGCAGTGGAATCGGAGAGCTCGCCAGAGGCTCTATCTGCGGAGACGTTGTGAGCCGCCATCGGGGGATGAGTTGCTCGCTCTCAAGCACGTAGAAGCATGCCAGCTCCAGCGGCAGGAGAGATGCCAGCGCGTTGACGGCTTCGGAGAGGAGCTCTTCCTCCGAGCGGAGCTCCAGCACTGTGTGGAGCAGTTGGAGAAGGCGCTGCCGCAGAGCAAGAGCGTGCTGCTGACGGCGTTGCAGCGTGCGGAGCTCTGTGACATCGCGGAAGACCAAAACAGCACCGTGGAGGCGTCCAGTTGCGTCGGTGATAGGGGCACCGCTATCATCAACGGCGAGCTCTTCGCCCGTGCGGCGGCGAAGGATCGTGTGGTTTGCCAGTCCCACAACTCGCCCCTCGCGGAGCACGCGTCGGACGGGATTTTCGACAGGCTGGCGGGTTTCTTCGTTGAGGATGACAAAGACTTCCTCCAGCGGTCGGTGACGAGCTTCGGCAAGACTCCATCCGGTCAGTTGCTCGGCAGCGGGATTGAGGAACTCCACCCGTCCTTCGGTATCGGTCACGATAACCGCATCGCCGATGCTGTTCAGCACGTCCCCGAGCCACTGCGCGTGGGCGCTCAGCGTGCGGAGGTATTCAGAGCGACGTTGGGCGGCAGCGAGAGTTACCCGGAGTTGGGGTTCAGTGAGAGGCTCTACCAGTACCCCTGCTGGGGGAACGCCCTGAGATAGCGAGAGGCACTGCTTGATGGTGTCTTCTGTGCCCGTAATGATGACGGGTATGGTGGCAAGCGCGGGATAGAGTTCGGACCACGTCGGGAGGTCGTCGCTGCGGAGCTTTACCACGACGACATCCCAGAGGTGGAGAGGGAAGTCGCGGAGTGCATCTAAGGAAAGGGCATGGACGATGTGGAAGCCAGCGTGTCGGCACAGTGTTTCTAAGCGCTCCCGCTCCTCTCCGGTGGCAGCGCTCACGAGGAGCCGTATGTCGGGAGATTGGTGGGGCATCGCTGCGCGCCGGATTTATCGGCACTTTGGTGGCGAGACTTTAGGGAGCCAAGCGTTCGCGGAGCCAGCATCCGTTGTGGAGTCTATAGCGGATGCGGTCGTGGAGGCGGTGTGGACGGCCCTGCCAAAATTCTACCGTGTGGGGGATGAGCCGATATCCACCCCAAAACGGTGGGCAGGGAATGTCGCGGTTGGCATACACCTGTGAGAGCTCCCGAAAGCGCTCCTCGAGGAATTCCCGGTTGGGAATGACGCGGCTCTGTGGAGAGACCCACGCACCGAGCTGGGCTTCGCGTGGGCGTGTGGCAAAGTAAGCGGCAGACTCATCCCGCGGGAGTTGCTCAACGAGCCCTTCCACTCGGACCTGTCGTTCCAGTTCTGCCCAGAAGAAGACAACAGCAGCTCGAGGGTTGAGGGACAGCTCATGCGCCTTCCGGCTTTCGTAGTTGGTGTAGAAGACCAGGGCGCCGTTCTCAATGCCCTTCAGCAGCATCACGCGAGCGGATGGAGTTCCCTCGGGGGTGGCTGTGGCGAGCACCATTGCTGTTGGTTCCAAGAGCTCGGCAGCAAGGGCATCTTCCAGCCATCGCTGCAGGAGCTCGAGAGGTTCGTCCGGTAACTGGGTTTCGTCCAGAGCTGCCCGTTGGTACTCGCGGCGTTGCTGCGGGAGCCACTCCAAGTGGGACGCCATTACCGAGAGGCGGTAGCTGGGACTTCGGTTCCGAGAACAACGGGATAGGGGGGTAAGACAGCACCGCGGGCAATCTGCTCGAGCTTGCGGCGGAGGAAGAGACGCCGTACAGGCGGCAGTCGGTCAACGAAGTAAATGCCCTGCAGGTGGTCAATCTCGTGCTGCAGCACGCGGGCAAGGAGCCCATCGGCTGTCAGGCGCCGGTCGCGTCCGCGGAGGTCCATGTAACGTACTTGGACAGAAGCCGGGCGCACGACGGTATCCCGAAGCTCGGGCAGGCTCAAGCAGCCTTCCTCCATTTCGCTTGTGTCCTCGGAGACTGCTTCCACCACGGGGTTGAGCAGTACCAGCGGCTGCTTCATCCCCTCTTCCTCGCCGAGGTCTATCACGATGAGCTGGCGTGCGATGCCGACCTGGTTAGCTGCCAGCCCGATACCGCGAGCGTTGTACATAGTCTCCAGCATGTCTGCCGCCAGCTTCGCAATGTCAGGAGTAGGTTCGGGGATGGGTTCGGCTTTCTGGCGCAGCACTGGGTGGTCGTAAAGGTAGATGGGCAGAATCATCGCACGGGTTTCTCTGCTTGTTCCACAGCGTTGTGGCGCCGGATGATGTCCAGCAGCTCTTTGATGTCGTTCAAGACGTAGTCTGCCTCTGCCTGTTGGGTGCCGAAGACATCGCCGTAGCGGGCGAAGGCAGTCAGCATGCCGACGCGTTTAGCGCCGATGATGTCGCGCTCGACCCAATCGCCAACCATGATAGCTTCGTGCGGTTCAACACCCAAGCGTTCCAACGCCAGCAGGAAGGGGCGGGGACTGGGCTTGCGTTCGCCGGTGTCGTCGTAGGTCACGACAACGTCGAAGATATGGTGGTAGCCGATGTAGCACAGGCGGAGCCAGGCTTCGCGGGCAGGAGCATCGGAGACGACCGCGAGCTTGATGCGCTGCTTGACCAGCTCCATCAGAGTTGCTGTCACGTGTGGATAGGGCTTGAGGGCAGCCTCGCGAGCACGCCGGTAAGCGATGATGCCAGCCGAGAGGATACGGTAGTCTACGTAGCCCAGCACTTCGTGGAGGAGCTGGTCGAAGACCTGCTGGTACTCAATGCCCATTTCGCTGTAGATGCGGTCGATATGAGCGCGGACAGCCTCGGGGCTAAGGTGCAGCCCGGCATCAATCATCGCCGTGACAGCAGCATCAATGGCTTGCCGCTTCATTGCCATGAAGTCCACCAGCGTGTTGTCCAAGTCGAAAATGACAGCACGGATCATGTCCTCTGACGGCGCCAGTAGGACAGAACAAGAGCAAACACGGTCAGGATGGCGCTGATGCTGCTTATCCAACTGCCGAGGCGGAAGGTGTCCGAGTCGTACCGCAGCTCAACGATGTGGCTGCCCGCTGGAACGGGCACAGCACGGAGGCTGTGGAAAGCGCGCAACAGGGGCACTTCGCGTCCATCCACGAAAGCTTTCCAGGCAGGGTACCAAATTTCGCTGAGGCAGAGCAACCCTGGAGCAGCCGTTTCGAGCTGCCACCGTTGCCAGTTGTGCTCGTAGGCAAGGCAGCGGAGCGTATGCCGGACAGAGTCCGGCAGGAGGTCTGGGAGGGGAAGAGGGGGAGGCTGCTCTACGAGGGCTTCTGTGCGAGGCTGAATCTCGCCGCGCCGCAGCACAGCAGCAGTACTGTCGCTGGGGACAACGCGGGCGCGGTAGACCACCCACGCTCGTGGGAAAGCTGTCGGGCGTTCGCGGAAGACCGTGCGCCCGGTGGCGGTATCCAGAGCAATCTGGTAGCGGATGTTGAGGAGGTCAAAGGTGGCGTCGGCTGTTGGCATAGGCGGATTGCGCCGCTCAAGGCGCAACTGGTTGTAGCCTTCGTAGAGCATGATGCTGTCCAGCAGCCCTTGATTCCGCAACATCGCCATGCCGAAGTCTGCGCGCATGGAGACGCGGAACAGCTCCGTAGGAGGCTTCGGTTGGAGCAGTGCTTTCAGCTGGGGAGAGAGGGCGTACCACTGCTGCGGGGGGACTGGAGACTGAGTAAAGCGGGCGTGCGCGTGGATGAGATCGGCTGCTAAGATGACAACAGCGCTGATGCTGGCAATCTGTGGTGAAAGCCATCCGCGCCAGAGGGCAAGGGCGAGAGCAAGCGTCAGCACCGTCAGCAGCAGGGCGGTGGTGCCTTCGCTCCGCAAGGCGGCGCTGTACCGTTCAGGAGCTCCCAGGATGGCCAGCAGTGTGCCTGTAGCAACGGTGAGAGCGATAGCGGCAACAGGGGCGCTGCTCCATGCTAAGCGTGCCAGCATACGGCGGCTGCCCCTCTGCTGCCAGAGCTCGTCAAATCCCCAGGCAGCGAAGCAAGTCAGCGCAAGGACGAGGATGAAGAGAATGCGCGGCGGCACGCGGAACAACGAAAACCCTGGCAACTCGTAGAGCAGCGGGAAGAGGAAGCCGTACTTACCGAGCGCGAAGAGCACGGCAAACAGCGCCGCGCCCAGCCAGAAGAGCCCGAACGGAGTCCGCCATCGGCTGAGCATGCCCACGAGAGCCAGGATGAGAACGGGGATGCCGCTGTAGAAGGCGGTCTCCCAGTAGTGGTAGTAGCCGGCATCGGGTACATACAGCGGCACATGTTGGACGCCTGGAGGTTCCGTGCTGCCGAACAGTCGGGGGACAACGGCGGTGAGCAACTGCGGCGGGTACAGGGATACTTCAGCCGCCCACTCCAGCCCTTGCCCTGTTGCGCGTTCCGATAGGGAGGCTAACTCCTGGGTTGGCAAGTACTGCACAGCAAACAGCCCAGCGGCAAGCGCAAGTGGGGTCCCGATGCGAGCTGCATCAGCAAGGCGTTGCCAAGACCATCCCTGCTCCCGCCAGCGGAGTCCAAGCAGCCATGCACCAAAGGCGAGCAGCAGGAGGTACTCATAGAACACCGTCTGCGGATGTCCAGCATGGAGGCTCATGCCCAGCACCAACCCCGCCCAGAGTGCCCAGCGCCATCGGGCTTCCCGCACCGCACGGAGGAGCAGGTACAGCACCCACGGCAGCCATGCCAGGTGGTACACAATCATCGGGTGAATGGCATGGTGTGTCATCATGCCGGAGAATCCATACCCAACAGCCGCAATCAATGCCGCTGCGGAGCTGGCACCCAGCCCACGAGCGAAGAGAAACATTCCCCACTGCGCCACCACGTAGTGAGCTATCACCAGCAACTGGACCGCAGCGAACGGGAGCTCACCGAGGACGCCGTAGATGAGTCCCAAGAGACTGTGCGGGAGGTAGAAAAAGCCCACCTGTGGGTCCGCCAGAAAGGGCATGCCGCAGAAAGTGTACGGGTTCCAAAACGGTATGACCCCGTGCGCCCAATGACGGGCAGCGAACACCTGGTTCGGGTAGAATTGCTCCACGAAGTCTTCCCATAGGAACCGGGAGCCTACGATGTGCCGCCAGAAGAAGACAACCGTGGTGGCGACAAACACCACCGGCGGGAGCCACGGTGGGAGCGTGGGCACGGTGGGTGTAGAGGTCGTGCGGGGTGCATGAGGAGACCTTGCTCCTCGTTGCCGTGGACGTTGGGTCATCGGCAGCAGCGGCAGTCAGACATGCACGCACAAAATACGCAAGTTCGCCGGAGGCGTTATGCCAAGAGGTCAGCTTCTCCCGAAGCAGTTCCCCACTCTAACAGCCGTTGGAGTGGGGGACGGGCGCGCTCGAGGAGGTCGTCGGGCAGGGAAATTTCCGGTGCCATGTTCCGCAAGCAGCTGTAAAGCTTCGAAACGGTATTGAGCCGCATGTACGGGCAATGGGTACAGGCACAATTATCCTCAGCAGGTAGCGGAAGGAGCTCTGCTTTTGGCAGGCGGCGTCGGATGAGCGGGGCCAAACCATGGTCGGTAGCGAGGATGACAGTGCTCGGTTGCTGGGCGCTGAGAGAGCGTATCAGCTCGCGGCTGGGAGCGACGATATCGGCCAACTCTCGTATCTCGGGTGGGCATTGGGGGCTGCTGATGATGCAAGCGTTGGGATACTCACGCCGCCAGCGGCGGAGCGTAGCTACCGAAAAGCTGGTGTGGACAACACAGTTGCCGAACCAACAGAGGATACGGCGTCCGGTGCGCTCGCGGAGGTACTGCCCTAACTCGTGGTCTGGGGCAAAGAGAATCGGGGTATCCGCCGGTAATCTCTGGAGCAGGCTCTCTGCCGTGCCGGTCGTCACGACAAGGTCGCTGAGAGCTTTCACAGCCGCGGGGGTGTGGATGTGCACCACAGCGAGTGCTTCCGGATGAGCTTCTCGAAAACGGGCGAAGAGCTCCGGAGGGCAGCTCTCTGCCAGAGAGCATCCTGCCAAGAGATCGGGCACGAGCACGTGCTTGTCTGGGTAGAGGATTTTGATGGACTCGGCAACGTAGATCGTTGCGGCGACAACAAGTATCGGCTTCGGTATCGTACCCGCTGCAACGAGCAGGTGGAACGTATCTCCGACAACGTCTGCCACATCGCTGACACCATCGGCATGGTACCAATGGGCCAGGATAGCAGCGTTACGGCTGTCTTTGAGCTCACAGAGGGCGTGGACCCAATCGGTGAGTGTCCACGTTGCCGATGGCTCCGGTATTGCCATCTACGGGGTTGGAGCTGTCCACACGTGTTCGGGGATCTCGGCTCGGTGGTTGACAATGCGGGCGGCGACGAAGAGGTAGTCGGAGAGCCGGTTCAGGAAGCGGAGAGCAGCCGCGTTGAGTGATTCCGCATGGGCTGCCGCTACGGCGGCGCGCTCGGCTCGGCGGCATACCGTGCGGGCAAGGTGGAGGTAAGCAGCGGCTGGATGCCCACCCGGTAGGATGAAATTGCGCAGGGGCGGGAGCTCGGCATCGTAGGCGTCGATCCGCTGCTCTAACCAGCGGACGTGCTCGTCCTGGATCCGAGGTACTCGTGCTGCTGTCGGTGCATCGGCGGGAGTTGCCAAGTCAGCCCCCAGCACGAAGAGCCAGGAACTGAGCGTGCGCAAGTCGTTGGCAATATCTTCTGGCAGAGAGTGCGTCAGCACGATGCCGATGACGGCGTTGAGCTCATCAACCGTTCCGTAGGCTTCCAACCGCGGGTGACTCTTCAGGACGCGACCACCACCGAAGAGAGCCGTCGTGCCATCGTCCCCAGTGCGAGTGTAAATGCGCGATGCCATCGGCTGCTACGTGGAGTATTCAAAGGTCTCGCCGGGTTTCAGAATGACCACACGTGCACGATCTCCGACCAAACGGGCGAACTCCTGCGGGTCTTGCTCAATGGGCGGGAAGGTGCCGTAGTGCATGGGGATTGCCACCTTTGGACGGAGGAGCTCCACAGCACGGGCAGCATCGGCGGGGTCCATCGTGAAGTAGCCGCCGATGTGGAGGAGCGCTACATCCAGGGGGAACTTCTCGGCAATGAGGCGCATGTCGGAGAACAGGCATGTATCACCGGCGTGGTAGATGGTGACGCCCCCTAACTGGATGACGAACCCCACAACTGGCACGGCGTGAAATGCCAGCGTGAAGGAGACCCGTACGCCATCGGTTACAGGAACAGTCCCTCCAACGTTGCCGCCGATGACAGAGACCCCGCGCGCTTGTGCTTTCTGAGCCAGGTCAAAGAAGCTGACAAAGACAGCGCCCGTGCGGCGGCAGATGTCTACGGCGTCTTCAAAGCCGTGGTCGCCGTGCTCGTGTGAGACACAGACCACATCAGCGCGGGTAATCTCAGCAGGGCTTCGCAATGGGCTCCGAGGGTTGCCTGTGATGAAGGGGTCTACCAACACCACTTTGCCGGCCCCCTCCAGTTGGAAGGCAGCGTGTCCGAGCCACGTAATCCGAACGCTTGCCATAGGAAGCTCTCTCGTGCTGGACGACGTTCCTCCGTGCTGCGCGAAAATAGAAAGCCCGCCTCCTTGCGGGGATGCTACAGTGCTCATTCCTGGCTCTCTTGCCGGAAGAGCTCTCGGATGGGGCGGAGGTGGCGGAGGAAGATAGGGAAGGCTAAGGCGACGATGAAAAGCGTGTGTTGCGTCATGCTTGGGCACGGCACCTGGAGGAGGAGCCGTACCAACGGCTCTGGTGCCGTTGCGATGAGGATTGGGGTGCCCACAGTGCCAGTCATGTTCCCAACGTGCACATTCCGCCGGATGGCGGTATAGCCCGTTAGCCAGAGGAGGCACCAGAGGATAAGAGGGAGCCAGCTCAGCGCCAGCAGTGCTCCGGCAGCGGGTGCCAACCCACGTCCGCCTGCCCAGCCGAGGAACACATTGTAATTGTGCCCAACGACGAGCATCACCGCCGTCGTTGCCAGGAGGCGAAAGTCCGCTCCCGGCAGCAACTCCACCATGCGCACAGCAGTATAGCCCTTGAGGATGTCCATGAGGGCAACGACGAGCCCGACCCAGAGTTTGCCCGTGACCTCATAAGCGTTCGCGGCGCCGACATTGCCAGTGCCGCACTGCCGGATGTCTTGTCCGGTGGTCCACCGCACAGCCCAGTATGCGCTCGGAAGACAGCCCACAACGTAGCCGAGCACTACGGCGCTGATGAGCCCGAGAAGCTCCATCGCTGTCGCCGGAGGAATCGTACTTGGACAAACGCCAGCATCCCGACGAGCGCAAATGTGACGTACGCGAGTGCTGCAGCGTAGCCCATGCGGTCCACCTGCTCAAAGGCGTTGACAAACACCAGGTACACCAGCGTCGTCGTTGCTCCCAGCGGTCCGCCGCGGGTCATGACGTAGACCTCTACGAACACCTGCAGAGCCTTGATGGTGTTGAGGACGAGGGCAAACGTCAGCATCGGGCGTAGCAGGGGGATGCTCACCCAACGGAGCCGTTGCCAGAGGGAAGCGCCGCAGAGTAGAGCAACTTCGTCGTACTCGCGTGGGATTGCCTGCAGACCGGCAACGAGCAGCAGGGTATAGTACCCCACCGACGCCCAGATGTCCATGAGCATGATAGCAGGCAGTGCTGTGCTTGGCTCCTGGAGCCAGCCGCGCTCGGGGTAGGGGAGTCCCAGGGACGAGAGCACAGCGTTGACGTAGCCATCGCGGGCGTACAGGTTCGTGAAAATGAGCGCTAACACGATGAGGGAGGTTACCGACGGCAGGAGCAGCGTGCTCTGCCACAGTCCGCGCCAGCGTGTCAGTGGGTGCTCAACCAAGACCGCCAGTACCAATGCTACACCGATCGTGACGGGCACAGTCCCCAGCGTGAACAGTGCCGTGTTGCGCAGCGCTTTCCAAAACAGGCTATCGTGCAGGAGAGCAGCGTAGTTGCTCAGCCCGACAAAGCGCTGCGGACCCAGCAGCGCGTGGTACTCCGTCAGGCTCATGCCGAAGGCATACACCAGCGGATAGAGCCAGAAGACCGCAAACGTGAGGAGCCACGGAATGAGGCAGACAGCCACGAAGAGCCGGTTACCCCGCTCCATAGCAGGCGCGGCGAAGGAGTTGGTAGACCAGCCCAAGCGGTAAGCCGACCACGTTGTAGTAGCAGCCTCGGATGCCCTCTACGAAGACGGCGCCGAAGGGGTCCTGGATGCCATACGCCCCAGCTTTGTCCAGTGGCGAGCCTGTGGCAACGTACGCCTCAATTTCCTCCGGCAGGAGTGTGCGGAAGGTGACCTCTGTGCGCGCAACGCCAGTCAATAGCTCCATCTCAGGGGCGCGGACGAGCGCAACGCCTGTGTAGACCTCATGGGTCCTTGCGCTGAGGGCACGCAACAGTGCGCGGGCTTCCTCAGAGCTCCGAGGTTTGCCGAGAATGCGTCCGTCCAAGACAACCTCGGTGTCAGCACCCAGGACCAGCGCGGGTTCGCTGAGCTGTTGGGCAACGGTGAGCGCCTTCGCGCGGGCAAGGGTAAGTACGTGGTCTTCCGCTGGTGCAGTACTGCCTCCGTCGGGCTCGGGGATAGCGGCTGGCTGGAGCCGAAAGGGAATCCCCAGCAGGCGAAGTAATTCTGCCCGTCGGGGCGATTGCGATGCTAACACCAACGGGCGCTGGAGCGGAAGCAGAGCCGCAAGCGTCATTGCACGTACCATTCCAGGACAACGGCACGAGCACGGGAAGTTGCCTCCAGTGCACCCAGCAGATCCACAAGCTGGATACCGAGGGCAACGCGGGGTGCAATACCGAAGCGGAGACTCATGCTGAGCACACCCGGTGTAGTAGCCCGCTCAGCATCGCCCCAGAGGGTGTTGTACTCAGTACAGAGGTGCCCAAAGCGCCCGAGCGTGTGTTCCCAACCCAGCGCAAGGTTCAGCCGGCGGCGGTGAGATGGGAGTTCTAGAGGATAGCCGACCGTTGCATGCCATGCCAGTTCACCCAGCCACCAGCGATAGCTCTTGCTCAAGACCACACATAGCCCTGCTGCAGGCACAAGGAAGCTGCGCTCTTCGCGCTGGTAGCTGCCCCAACCCTGGGTGTGAACACCTACGGCTATGGCTGGTATCGTTTTGGTTTCCTCCACCACGCGGAAGCGCACGACAATGCCGGGGAAGGGCTGCCACTGCGGTGTGCCCGTACCAATGAGGTTGCTCCCGCTGAAGCCTATACCCAGGAGGAAGCGAGTGAGCGGGGCTGCCAGGCATTCTGCCGCAACCGTTCCCGAAGGAAAGATGCCGCCTCGGACGACAAATGCCCCGCGTGGTGGAATCCCAGCCGTCGGCATGGTAAGCAGGTGCAGTGACTGTACAGTGGCTCCCTCACCGACGAGCTCATGAGCGGGGGCAAACGGTGACAACAGCGCCAGGAGGATCCCGTATCGCGCTCTCACTGTGAGCATTCCTTGGAGGTGGCTCCGAAGGGTACAACAACGACGGGCTGGAAGATATCTTCGGGTGGCTCCCGCCGCGCAATCCAGACAACGGCATCAACGGTGAACGACAGCGGTTGCCACTCCTGCTGGAGCTCGTTCCGGAAGCGCTCTGCATCGGCTGCGGAGCCATAGTACTGCCCCAGGCTCAGGTGAGGGGTAAATCCCGTTGGATAGCGGTTCTGCTCCTGGCAGTCGGGGAAGGCTGCAGCGAGCTCCTGCTGGAGAGCGAGAAGAGGTTCAGCGGGTTCCGGTGCCAGCCACACCGTGTGGGAGTGCTTTCCGTGGTGGAAGAGATGCATGTGGCGGAGGGTCACGGTAAAGGGACGCCACCGGGCGCAGACCTGGTCCACAAGCGGCACGACGGAGCCGCGGAGCTCCACAGGGCGGAACGGATACACAAGTGTGATATGCGGCATCCAGCGCCGCACCTTGCGGTCATAGCGCCGACGGAGCCTTTGGATGGGTTCCCAGAGCTCGGTAGGTGGAATCAGCACGAGAGCGCTCAGATGGGTTTTCCGCTGCATCACAGCACTGCTCGCGGCAAGACGACCACGGCGCGGATGGGGGTGTTCAAGTAGTTGCGGTAGCGGTGTGGTTGGTCTGCTGCTAAGGAAAAGCTTTCGCCACATCGGACGAAGAGCTCATCGCCGGGCATTTCGATGAGTACGTGCCCTTCCACAGCCACGCCATCGCTGGGCACGGGGAAGCTCCAGAAACCCTGCGGGGGCAGCTGAGCTCCTGCGTGGAGCGAGAGCTCCAGCCATTCGGGGTCTTCCCGGGAAAGGACGGGACGCAGCAGGCGTAGAGCACTGTCCCGGAGCGAGCGGTCTGTGACCAGCGCCAGCAAGTTTGTGCCAGTCCAGCTCTGCCCACCGCGTGCTATGCGAGCTGTCTGGCACGCCGTGCTCGCCACAAGGGCAAGCGAGCTGTCGTAGAGTGCTAATAGACGGCGGAGGACATCCAGTGGAAGGCGCCGCTTGCCTTGCTCGGCTAACGTCAGCAGCGCTTTTGAAATGCCTACTCGGTGGGCAACCTCGGTGAGCGTCCACTCGCGCCACTCACGTAAGCGGCGTAGCTCCTGCCCGAGAGTGCGCGTGTCCATTCCGTGTGTACGCAAGAGGGGATGTGCTACGTCCGTAGCTCTTGCAAATTACGGACAGCCGCGGAGGAAGTTGTGCCATGAAGTTGGAAGGGCGTGTGTGTCTGGTCACAGGAGCCAGCTCCGGGATTGGGCGAGCGATTGCTCTGCGGTTTGCCCGTGAAGGTGCCCACCTGGTATTGACTGCTCGCCGGCGAGAGCTTCTGGAGGAGGTGTCTCGGCACATTCAGCAGCTCTCACCAGGCAGCCGCGTCCTCGTGGTACCGGCGGATTTGCGGCAGCCAGCAGAGATTGAGCGGCTAGTCGAGCGTGTTGCGGCGGAATTCCCTGCCGTGGACATCCTGGTCAACAACGCCGGTATCGGGTACTTTGCCCCTGCTACAGAGCTTGCTCTGGAGCCTCTGGAGGAGCTCTGGCAGGTCAACGTGCGTGCACCAATGCTGCTGACACGGGCGGTGCTGCCGCAGATGATCGAGCGCCAGCAGGGGACATTGCTCTTTGTGGCATCCCTGGCGGGCAAGTACGGGGTCAACGGTGGCAGCGCATACGCTGCAACGAAGTTTGCTCTCCGCGGGTTCGCTGAATCGGTCTTCCAAGAGGTGCGCCGCTACAACATTCGCGTCATCGTGCTCTGCCCTGGCTCAACGGCGACCTCCTTTAGTGGACCGACGGCATCGGGTTCTCATCGGGACCGTATCTTGCAGCCGGAGGATGTAGCCGAGATAGCAGTGGCAGCGGTCATGCTACCGGAGACGGCAACAGTGAGCGAGCTTGAGCTGCGTCCGACCAACCCACGCTGAGCTCAATGGTAGAGCGCTGGATTGAGTTCCTGCAACAGTTGCCTCCCGAGGGAGTGCTTCTGGTTGCGCTGGTGGTGACATTTGTGGAGAATCTGCTGCCACCGTCGCCCAGCGATACACTGCTGCTGTTCTGCGGGGTCTTGGTTGGGCTACAGGTAGTGGAGTTTGTGCCCTTGGTGCTTGTGGCAACGGTTGGCAGTGTGACGGGCTTTGGCGTGATGTTCTGGCTGGGATACGTGTTCGGCGTACGGATTGTGGATGCCGGACGCCTCCGGATTCTGCCCCTGGACGCAATCCAGACGGTGGAACGCTGGTTCCAGCGGTATGGATACTGGGTGATTGTGGCGAACCGGTTCCTGTCGGGAACGCGGGCGGTGATTTCCTTCGTCGCCGGGATGTCCAAGCTGTCTTTCCCTGTGACGCTCTTGCTCTGCGCTATCAGCGCTCTCGTGTGGAACACGCTGCTGGTGACTGTCGGGTGGAGTGTGGGGCAGAATTGGCGTGAAATTGCCCACTGGCTACAGGTATATGGGACCTTGGTAACGGTGGTGCTCATCGGGCTTGCCGGAGGATGGTTAGCCTGGCGCATGTGGCGGGCACGCCGTGCTCGGGTGAGTGTAAGCAGACACCGGGAGTAGCAAAACCCCATGTGGCAGCGGCTCCTACGGCGCTTGCGTCACCACGGCGTCGCACTGGTCACGGCAATGGTGTTCGCCATAGCGGTGGTGGACCGGCGGGCGAGTCTGCCGCTGTCCGTTCCCCCAATTGTGCTGCGCCTTGACCCGCTCTCCTTCTCTCCCTCTGGGCGAGCGCCGTCGTTTGCCCCCGACTTCCCGCGGTATCGGCTCAATTGAGCTTCAGCACAACACCGTGCGCCGTAACGGAGCCATTGTGCACCAGGCGGTAGAAGTACAGGCCCGGTGCTACGTGGCGGAGTGGGATATGCGTGGAGGCTCCCGTTGCGGGAATGCGCAGCACCTGTTGTCCTGCAAGGGTGATGAGCTCCACGAACGTGCCAGGGGTTGTTGGCAGCGAGAGGATATCCTCGGCGATGAGGACAGAGCCAGGAAATAACGGCTGGGCAGGAGCTTCGGAGATGCCAGTAGGAGGAGCCAGACGGAGCGTGTACTCAAGCAGCGGCACGTTGGTCAAGGCATCCGTGAAGACGACGTGCACACTGCCAGCGAGCGGGGTCGGGGAGGAAAATCGGCAGCGGAAGCGGGGATAGAAATGCCGTGGTTGCAGAACGAGCGTATCGGGCGAATGGAGTGTCCCAGGGTCGTAGCACGTGTCGCCCAGGCAGAAAGCGAGGGCGGACGCCGGCAAATCAGTGGGCTCCAAGCGAACCAGGAGCCGGCGTGGAGTCGTGCTATGGTTGTACAGAGCAGCACCGACCTCCCCTTCCCGTCCGGTGGGGATAGTAGCCCCGGTTTGCGCCCACAGCAGCCAGAGAGAGTCTGAGCCCACAGTCCGGATGCTCACGGAGACAGAATGCTCATACAGTGCCCTGCCAGTTGTGGCATCGCGCAGGATGAAGCGCACTACAGACGACCCTTCAGCAGTTCTGGCTTCTGCGTAGACGTACGCTTTGAAGCTGTGCTCTTCAGCCCCGGGCGCTATCGTCACTGTGTCCGGCGAGATGAGCACGCCAGGGGCGTAACACTGTGGCCCCCAGCAGAAGTACGGCTGAGCCCCTGCCGGCATCTGGGTGGGGTCCATCTGCACGATCACGCGCACAGGCTCTGTTCCTGCATTGACAAACGTTGCCGGAGCACTCACTTCCCAGCCCGGTTGCACTACGACAGCCGTTACGCCACTGTGGAGGTGGACTTGCGCCATCGCTGCTGTGCTGAGGAGAGCAGCTCCTATCAATCCCTGTTTCAGCATAGCCGGAGCCTCGGGAGGGGAGACATCCGCAGGCTGGGGACGGATATCAAATCGCTGTAGCGTCACGCACGTGATGAGGGAGCCTCCGGCTCGGGCAGCGCTCCGGAGTTGACCACAGACATTGCCCGCTCGGGACCGTGGTGCACAAGGTATTCCAGGGCATGAACAGCACGCTGAATCATACGGTCTCGCTCTTCGCGCTCCTCAGGGGAAAACGGGGACAGCACGTATGCCACCATGCCGCCGGGTGGAAAGTTGCGCCCAATGCCGCAACGAAGCCGTAAGATGTTGCGCGTCCCCAGAGCTGCGATGACGGACGCCATCCCATTGTGACCACTATCGCTCCCGGTGGCTTTCAGATGGATGCGTCCCAGCGGGAAGTTGAGCTCGTCGAGCACTACCACAATGCGCTCTGGAGCAATACCGGTACGCTTCTGTACAGCGCGGACGGCTTCGCCGCTGCGGTTCATGTAGGTCAACGGCAAGATTGCCAACACTGGTTGCCCTGCAATCCGCACGGGAGCTTCCAGCCATGGACCCGCGCCATGGTGCCAGGTCCCGCCGTGTCGGGCAACGAGTGCCTGAACGACCATCCAGCCGATGTTGTGCCGAGTCTCGGCGTACTCCGCACCCGGATTACCTAAGCCCACAATGAGCCATGCTGGGGCAGCCATTGGAAAGAGCCTTCGCTGTTCAGCCTCCGTAGACGCCCGGAGAGCACCGTTCATTGCGGCAGCATGGGTAATATTGCAGCCTCTGAGCATGTTCCACGATGTCCCGAGCGGTGAACGATGGCACGCAGAATCTGGGCACGGGTAGCTATGGCTGTCTCCCTGCTGGAAGTAGCACCGTACGGTCTGGAGGCACAGCCGCGTCCGTTGCCGCCAGCCCCTTCTACACTGGACGCTCCATCGCAGGTGATGCAGCCTCGCCCTGCCCTTGCGGTGGATCCGCGCATTGAAGAGCGCCTACGCCACGCCAAGAATTTGCTGCCGGTGGAGGGAGTCTGGGCGGTGCGACTGGAGGTCTTTGATACAACAGGCGGCGATATCCGCATGGTGCGAGAGGATTACACCATCCAGCTTCTGATTGCCGCAATGGACGAGATGCCGGAGCGGCTTGTCGCAACGGTGGTCAACTCGCTGTCCGAGAGAATACCCGTTGGCAGCGTTCTCGCTGAGCTACAGCCGACAGCAGACCCGCAGCTCTACTTAGCGGAATGGCATCTCCCAGCGGCGCGGATAGCTCGCAGCGAGCTCAAGTTAGAAGGGGCAGCCGTTGCGACGGCGGAGTTGCGCGATGTACCGCGGTATCCGCTGGTGGCAACGGTGCGGATGCTCAAGCTGCGTCCGCGTCTGTGGTTACAGCCCTCCGGCGAACGCTGAATGCCAACGGCAGACTCTTCGTCTTCTACTGCTGTGTCCCACGTACTGAGCAGGAATGCATGCAGTGGTCTTCCCACCGAGTCCGGCAGTCATTTCTGGATTTCTTCGCCGAGCGGGGGCACCGCATTGTGCCCAGCGCGCCGGTGATTCCGTACGGTGACCCGACCCTGCTCTTCACCAATGCGGGGATGAACCAGTTCAAAGACGTGTTCCTGGGCACAGGGACCCGCGAGTACACACGGGCAGCCAATACGCAGAAGTGCATCCGTGTCAGCGGGAAACACAATGACCTGGAAGAGGTTGGCTACGACACGTACCACCACACCTTCTTTGAAATGCTCGGCAACTGGAGCTTCGGGGACTACTACAAGCCCGAAGCAATTGCCTACGCATGGGAGCTCTTGACGCAGGTGTGGAAGCTACCTGTGGAGCGCCTGCACGCTACGGTGTTCCGCACAGACGATGAGGCGTACGACATCTGGCGGCGCTACTTGCCCCCGGAGCGAATCCACCGCTTTGACGAGAAGGACAACTTCTGGGAAATGGGCGACACAGGCCCTTGCGGACCGTGCACGGAGATTCACTACGACCGAACACCGGATTTGACAGGCGGACGCTTGGTCAACGCCGGAAGCCCGCAGGTAGTGGAGATTTGGAACATCGTCTTCATCCAGTTCAACCGCCGCGCTGATGGCTCGCTGGAGGAGCTGCCCGTCAAGCATGTTGACACCGGTATGGGACTGGAGCGCATCTGCGCGGTGCTGCAAGGTGTGGATTCGAACTACGACACGGACTTGTTCGTGCCGCTTATCCGGCGGATTGAAGAGCTCAGCGGGCGGCAGTATCCACAGCAGGACGTGGGGCATCCGGATGGAATCGCCATGCGTGTGATGGCGGACCATATCCGGGCGCTTGCCTTTGCAATTGCCGATGGAGCCCTGCCGGGCAACACGGGACGCGGCTATGTGCTCCGCCGCCTCTTGCGCCGTGCCGAACGCTTCGCACGGACGCTGGGCTTCCGCGAACCGGTCCTCTGGCGCTTGGTGCCCGTGTTGGTGGAGATCATGGGCGAGCCCTTCCCCGAGCTCCGGCAGCACCAGCGCACGATCGAGCAGGTCATTGAAGTCGAGGAAGCCAGTTTCCTGCGCACCCTTGACCGTGGGTTGCAGCTCTTTGAGGAAGTCGTCGCTGAGCTGGAGCGGCGTGGTGAGAAGGTCATTCCTGGTGACATTGCCTTCCAGCTTGCCGATACCTACGGCTTCCCGCTGGATTTGACCCAGCTCTTAGCACGCGAGCGTGGTGTCGCCGTTGACACCGAGGGTTTCCACCGACTTCTGGAGCAGCAGCGGGAGCGTTCCCGCCAGGCGCAGAAACTGCAGGCTGTGGAAGTCCTTCTTCCGACGGCTCTCGGGCAGCTCCGTAGCGAGTTTACCGGGTACGAAGAGCTGGAAACGGAAGCTCGGGTCCTGTATGCCGAAGGAACCAACGTGGTGTTGGACCGGACACCGTTCTACGTTGAGGCAGGTGGGCAGGTCTCCGATACGGGAACGCTCCTCCTCGGCGGCGAGACATACCCGGTTGAAGACGTGCGGCGGGTCGGGGAGGCAATTGTGCACGTGTGCGCTTCCGAAGTTGCAGCAGCAGTCGGCGAGCACGCCATTGCTCAGGTGGACCGGCATCGCCGCTGGGCGATTATGCGGAACCACACGGCAACGCACCTCCTGCATGAGGCGCTGCGCCGTGTCCTGGGACCACACGTCCAGCAAGCAGGGTCATTGGTTGCCCCGGACTACTTGCGGTTCGACTTCTCGCATTTCGGCAAAGTGGAGCCCGCCCAGCTCCGCGAGATTGAGGCGCTGGTCAATGAGAAAATCCGCGAAGCCATTCCCGTGGAAACCCGCATCATGCCCTTGGAGGAAGCGCGAAAAATCCCGAACGTCAAGATGTTCTTCGCCGACAAGTACGGCGATATCGTGCGCGTTGTCGTCATTGACGAGCGCTTCTCCGTTGAGCTCTGCGGTGGCACCCATGTGCAGAACACCAGCCAGATTGGTACGTTCGTGCTCACAGCCGAAGAGGCTGTAGCGGCGGGCATACGCCGTGTTGAAGCCGTAACTGGCGAAGGGGTTGAGCGCTATGTTGAGAACCTGCGCCGGCGCTTAGAGGAGGAGCGGCGTCACAGTGAGCAGCTTCAGGAGCAGCTCCACCGTCTCCAGCAAGAGCTGGCTCAGATGCGGTTGGAGCGGGTCAGCACTCGTATCCCGGAGTTCCTTGCCCGAGCACGTCAGGTCAACGGTATCCGCATCGTTGCCGAGCGCGTGGAGCTGGACTCCATGGAGCAGCTCAAGGCGCTGGGAGACCGCGTTCGGACAGCGCTGGAAACCAGCGGAATTGCTGTCTTGGCGACGGTCACCGAGGGCAAAGTGCAGTTGGTCTGCGTCGTCACGCCAGACCTTGTGGAGCGCTATCCAGCGGGAGCATTGGTGGCACGAATTGCCCGTGAGCTCGGTGGCGGTGGGGGCGGACGGCCACACCTGGCAACCGCTGGTGGTCGTTATCCGGAGAAACTGCCCGAGGTCCTGCAGCGTGTACCAGATATCGTGGCTGCTTTTGGGGTGGAGGTACAAGCCTGAGGCTCAGCCCATAAGGGCGCAGATAGCGGCAACGGAGACGATATCTTCCCAGCGGCAACCTCGGGAAAGGTCACAGTACGGACGCCGCAGCCCTTGGACGATAGGGCCCAACGCTTGCGCTCCTGCTAACCGTTCGGTGAGCTTGTAGGCGATGTTACCGGCGTCCAGGTTCGGGAAGATGAGCACATTCGCCCGTCCAGCAACGGGCGAACCCGGCGCCTTACGGGCAGCAACCTCTGGCACCAGCGCTGCATCCGCCTGCAGTTCGCCATCGGCAACGTAGCCAGGATAGCGCTCCCGGAAGATGGCAACGGCACGCTGGACCTTTTCCACCAGCGGATGCTGTGCGCTGCCTTTCGTGGAGAAGGACAGGAAGGCAATGCGCGGCTCCTCACCGATGACGCGCTCGACGTTCTGCGCCGTGCAGTAGGCAATTTCCGCCAGCTCTTCAGGGGTTGGGTCTGGAACAACCCCGGCGTCAGCGTAAGTCAGCACACGGTCCGGGAAGACCATGAGGAAGTAGCTGCTGACAATACTCACACCTGGCGCCATGCCGACCGTCCAGAGCGCTGCCCGAAGCACATCAGCGGTGGTGGAGAGCGAACCGGCGACGCAGCCATCAACGTCACCTGCGTTCAAGAGCATGCCGGCAAAGATCAATGGCTGGCGGATAGCGGCGTACGCCTCCTGCAGGGACATTCCTTTGTGCTGACGGTGCTTCCACAAGTACTCGGCGAAATCTTTGCGCTGGGGAGCTTGGTCGGGATCAACGATAGCGATGCCATCCAGCGAGATGCCGTGCCGTTGGGCATGGTGCCAGAGGACATCGGGATTGCCAATCAGCACAGGGCGCACAATGCCGCGGTCGCGCAGCTCACGCACGGCGCGCAGAGTGCGCTCATCCTCGGCATCGGGAAAAGCAATGCGCCGCTGGAGCACAGCGGCGCGCTCGTGGAGACGTTGCAGGAACGCTGAGCTCATGGCAATGGCAGGATGGCAATGGTTCCCTCTGGCAATGGTGCAGAAAACAGCTCTTCAGCGCGGCTGCCTGCTGCCACGATCAGCCGCGGTGGTGTATCGGTAGTGACAATCCAGAACTCGCCTCGGTATGGCACGTACAGGAGTTGCCGGATGTTCCAGCGTTGGAGCACTCGGGCAGAGCCCCGCGAACGCACGTCCACCCGGACCAGCCCTGCCGACGTTGCCACATAGGCGAAATCCTCTGCTGTTGCCACAATGCCGGTTACGTGCGTGCGGGCAGAGTCTGTAGCCGAGCTGTACACAGGGATGCTGCCGAGCAATTCCAGCGGGGTGAGTCGGATGAAGCTCAAGCGTGGGGCTCGGGGGGAGGTCGTGGTTGTATCGTCGGCGCTCCCCCAACTCAGAACGAGCAGCTCATCGCCGGTCGAGCGGAGCGTGAGGAAGCGTGGGCGCGGCGGTAGAGCGAGAGAACCAACGAGCGCCCGCGTGCGCGTGTCAATTGCAAGCAGCCGAGAGTTTTCCGTATCGACGGCGTAGAGCATAGCTCCAGCAACCACAGCATCGTGGATGGAGCCACTGACAGGCAGCGTGCCGGCGAGGCTACCGGAGAGCAGGTCCACGATGCTCACCATCCCGGCAGCACCGTGCCAGACGTAGCCTGTGGTAGCGTTGGGGAAGGCTATCCCCTCTGCAGGAGCCGGTAGGAGGATTCGCCCCTGCCGCCGATACGTTGCTGCTTCCAGGGGCTCTATAGCGGCACTGGACAGCAGCAGGTAGAGCGTTTCCCGAAAGGCAGTGAGTCCCCGAGGCAATTCGGTAAGCGGGCTCCCGTTGGCTGTGCGATACACATCGTCGTCCAGCACAACCCCACCTGGCTCTTGCCGAAGCTGGAGTGCTGGTGCAGTGGTCAGGACCAGGAAGCGGTGCACGCTGGGGGCTGTGTCGTAGAAGGGCTCGCCGCCACACCCTCCTACCGCAAAGAGCAGCGCAATGGCGGCGCTCCACTTCATGCTGCCGGCTCAGGGAGCCGTGCGACAAGTTCGCTGATAAGCCGCGTCATCTTCGGCTCGGCTTCCCGAGCTGCACGCACAACGTCTTCCAGTGACAATGGCTGCAACGCATCCGGGAAGCATTCATCCGTGATGATGGATAGCCCGAAAACCTCCATGTTCATGTGGCGAGCAACAATCACCTCAGGCACAGTGCTCATCCCCACGGCATCAGCACCGATGAGCCGCAAGAAGCGATACTCTGCGCGGGTTTCCAGGCTGGGTCCGGTCAGCGCAACGTAGACCCCCTTCTGCACTTTGAGGCGCAGCTCTAAGGCAATCTCTTCAGCCAGTGCGATAAGCCGTTGGGAATACGGCTCGCTCATGTCCGGGAAGCGCGGTCCGAGCGTGTCGTCGTTGGGTCCGATGAGCGGGTTGTCGCCCATGAGGTTGATGTGGTCCACAATCAGCATCAAATCGCCGCGGCGGAACAGCGGGTTGAGCCCGCCGGCAGCGTTAGAGACAATGAGCGTGCGTACCCCCAGCGCGTGCATGACCCGGACCGGGAAGGTAATCTGCTGCATCGTGTAGCCTTCGTAGTAGTGGAAACGCCCTTGCATGGCGACAACCGAACGCCCCGAAAGACGCCCGAAGATGAGCCGTCCAGTGTGCGATTCCACTGTGGAGACAGGGAAATGCGGGATGTTCTCGTACGGAATCGCACACTCTTGCTCAATCCGCTCCGCTAACTCACCCAGTCCGGTGCCCAGGATAATGCCAATAGAGGGCGTACTCGGCGTTGTCAACCGAATGACTTCAAGGGCTTCTGCGATGTGCTGCCGTAACAGAGAGACCGGTCTGCTCATGGCATCGGTTGCTGTGTTTGACCGACAGGAACCCGCTGCTTTGGAGGGCGTTCGCCGAAGAGGGCTGTGCCAATGCGGATGAGCGTTGCACCCTCTTCGATGGCGATTTCGTAGTCGGCACTCATGCCCATGGAGAGATGGGGGAAGTCCTCCGGGGAGTTGCCGTAACGGTGGCGCAACTCGTCCCGGAGTGCACGGAGGAGTTGGAACTCCTGCCGCACACGGTCCGGTTCTGCTGGCGCCGGAATCGTCATCAGACCCAGGAGGCGTACGAATGGAAGCCGGAGCACCGCTTCGGCGATGGCAAACAGCTCCTCCGGAGCGCAGCCGTGCTTGGTGGATTCGCCCGACGTGTTGACCTGGAGCAGGATGTTCACGGGGCTACCATGGCGCTCACCCCATCGGTTGAGCGCTTCGGCAGCATGGAGGGAGTCCACTCCGTGGATAAGCGCAGCGATGGGAGCAATCAGCTTGACCTTGTTGGTCTGCACGTGTCCGATGAAATGCCATTCAGCATCGTAGCCGTGTTGCCGAAGCTCCTCAGCCTTGCGGCGGAGCTCTTGGGCGTAGTTTTCCCCGAAGCAGCGGATGCCAATGCGCACAGCCGCTTCAACTGCCTCGAGCGGATGCCCTTTGGAGACGGCGATGATCTGGATACTCTCTGCACGTCGGCCGGCGCGCTGAGCAGCCGCGCGCACGCGTTCCCGCAGCGCTTCCCAGCGCTGCCGGAGGAGCTCCTCGTATGAGGCGTCGTACGGCTGCATGGCATGCGCGAAAATAGCGCTACCCGCGCTGCTGCTGTGGAGCTTCCCACGCTGCAACGATGCCGTAGCCTACAGCATCGCTGGTGATATTGACAACCGTGCGGCTCATGTCCAACAAGCGGTCTACCCCCAGGATGAACGCCACACCTTCCTGCGGGAATCCCATGCTGGTGAGCATGAGCATGACAATGCCAGGATGATGAGCGAGAGCATCCGCCGGTTGTCCTGCGCCGTGGCAAAGACGTTGTCCGGCACCAACTCGACGAGAACCTGTAGCGGGCTCTTCTGCTGCACCTCTGCTGCCGTTGCCTGCCGTTCGGCAAGGGAGCGTTCAAACTGCTGGCGGAATGTGGCCTGTTGCTCAGGCGAGATGACGGCGCCGGGACGTAAAGCCGTAGCAATCCCGATACCGATGAGCACAGCCACGATGGTGGAGGCAAGGTAGTACGCCATCGTCCGCATGCCCAGACGCGAGAGCCGACCGAGGTTCCCAACCGTTGCAATGCCTTCTACGAGGGAAGCCACCACGAGCGGTACAGCAACCAGCTTGAGCAGGTTCAAAAACAGCGTTCCCAGCGGTGCAATCCACGCCGTGGTGAAAGCCTCCAAGCCCAGCGCCGGATGGAGCATGCTCCAGACCGTGCCGGCGATGAAGCCGAGTACGATCTGCCCCGGGAGCGAGAGCGGACGCATGGGCTAAAACGTCGCTGTTAGACTGATGCTCACACCGTTAGCTGCCGGCATGTAGCGGCAGACGCCACCGACGCAGACAATCCCAGCACGCTGGCGCCCATAGCCCAAGGTTGCCTTCACGCGCTGTAGCGTCACCGACACCGCAATCCCGGGGTAGTGGAACCGCTGGTCTGAGTGGGGGTTACCGTAGTTGTACTCGTCCCACACGCTGATAGCCCATGTCGGTGCCAGCATGTACTCCAGGAGCGCAAAGAGCCACCGTCCGCGGTCCTGCCGTGTCCACAGGTGCTGGAGCTCTGCCCGTAGTGTCTGCCGCGGGGCGAACGTGTAAGCGAGGTCAGCGACGGCAATCCACGACCAGATTAGCCCGTAGCCACGTACGCCTTCGGAGACGTCGCGGTTGTAAATCTGCCGCGTGAGGGAGAAGGTGCTCTTGAGCCGTGGTGTCCATTCAGCGGAGTGCTCAAGGGTGAGCTCCTCCAAGTAGAGCGTTTTCCCGATGCCGGGGAAAGGACTGCGGTAGCGCAGCGCCTCAGTGTGCACGGTATCCAATCCATGGATACGGGCGTAACTCAGCGTGAGCGTCCCTCCGCCCGCACCGCTGGCGAGCCCTTCCGGGAGAGGAACGAGGATGTCAGCAGCGACGCCGATTTCACCACCGGGCTGCGTTGCGTAAGCGTAGAGCGTCTCCAGCCGATAGGTGTGCTGTTTGTTCAGCGGCGGGAGGTAGTTCAGTACGGAAACCGTGCCCGAAGCAGTTCGGTCGGAGTAGAACGCCATGTTGTCCACCCGCTTGGCTTGCAGCACGAACGAAACGGGGGCAATGTCTCCGGAGAGGCTCACGTAGAGCCCTGTTCCGGGGTTGTACGAGTAGCCGTTGAGCGCCGAGGGGTCGTTGAATTTGTAGGCCCACTCCAGCATCAGCCGCCAGGCTTGCCACTGCCATGAGCCGCGCAGCGAGTACGCCAGCACGTTCTCGGGCAAGCGGTAGAGCGGATCGGTGTCGGGCTGGTACTTGCTCACCACGGCGGCTGCAAGGTGCCATGTGAGTGCTCTGCCAAACCCCCATGCTGAAGGGGTGAGCTCGAGCTCGGCACCGCGGATGAGCCCGGTCCATTCAAAGAAGCGGCGCTGTCGGGCTACGAAGCCCGTGAAGCGGAGCCCGGTTGTGCTCCAGCGCACCCGGACACCATCCAGCGAGTTGTCTATCCCCAGGAGGCGCTCCTCGTAGGTGCGCAGAATCATTCCCGAACCGAACTGCTCGTAGAAGCTGCCGACGGTGAGCTGGAAGTTTGGGCTCTGATACTCGATGGCGCGGAATGGGATCCCCGTGCCCACGTACCGGCGGTCGTAGCCCTGCAGCGGTTGGAGGTAGGCTTCGTAGCGCAGGCTGATGGATACAGGACCGATACGGTACTGCAGTGGCACGTACGCGTTCAGTCCGATGCGTTCGGGGACCTCGGGGGCGCCGATAGCGCTATCGGCGCGGTAGGAGCGCATCTCTACCTGTGCCCCGCCGCTGAGCGTCCCGCTGAATTGTGCCTGCGCCCAGAGCGCGGGGACGGTGAGAAGTCCGTAGAGCAAAGCTCGGCACCGCATAGTTAGGGCTGCTCCGGTGGGGATGGGGGGCGGGCGAGCTCTTTGAGCACAGCATAGAGGCGCTCTTCATCGCCGGGAGCATACGACTGGTGCTGCCAGACAATGCGTCCGGAGCCGTCCAGCACGAAGGAGTGGGGGATATCGGTGACGTTGAGAGCTCGGCGGAGCTCGCTGTTTTCGTCCACATACACAGCAAAGCGCCATCCACGTGCCCGGACGAACGGGGCAACCTTAGCGCTGGTGCGGGCATCGTCAATGGAAATAGCAACAATCTTGACCCCCGTCTCTGCCTGCCACTGTGGGTAGAGGCGGTGCAGCGTTGCCAGCTCCAACAGACACGGCTTGCACCACGTTGCCCAGAAGGTCACCACTGTAGGCTTTCCTTCGGCGTGAAGGGTATCGGCGCGGACTGTGCTGCCATCCAATGCCGTCAATGAGACAGCGGGCAACTGTGCCCAGAGTGGCACAGCGACAACGAACACTCCCACGACTCGCACCATTGCTGCCGTCTGCATTGGAGAACACGCTGGGCACAAAATTGCAGAGCTCATCCCAGAGCTCGGGCTATGGTACGGCGCGCACGCGTAGTGGTGAACCGTATTGCTGCCCCGGGGACGGGCTAATTTTGCAGCCGTACTGCGGTAGCTCTGACCATGACGAGCGTCCGTCCTCGCGGCACCCCGAGTTTGCGCCGATGCCCACGGTGCAAGACCGTCGGGCGCATGTATCGCTCGCACGCCCGCAATTGGTTTGAGCGCTTCATGAAGGTGTTCAGCCCAACATTGGTGCTCTACCGCTGCCATCACTGTAATTGGCGTGGCTACATGTTCCGGCGGTTCCGCTCGCAGAGCCGTTTCGCCTTTTGGGCAACCCTGCTGGGCATTGTACTCGGAAGCGTTGCAGGGGTTGTGGTTGGCTGGTTCGTACTGCTGCAGTTTGTGCAATTGCTCTTAGGGCGCTGATGCCTGCTCCGGTTCAAGAACCGGCTGTGTCCGTAGAGACCGCCGTTGCCTTGGGATTGACCGCTGAGGAGTACGAGCGTATCCTTGCCCTCCTGGGGCGCCAGCCGAACTATACCGAGCTGGGTATGTTTGCCGTGATGTGGAGCGAACACTGCAGCTACAAAAACTCGCTGAAGCTGTTACGGACCTTGCCGCGAACGGGCGGGCGGGTACTCTCGGGCAACGAGAATGCTGGTCTGGTGGACATCGGCGAGGGGTACGCCATCGCCTTCAAGATTGAGAGCCACAACCACCCTTCGGCTGTGGAACCCTACCAAGGGGCGGCAACGGGAGTTGGCGGCATTCTGCGGGATATCTTTACCACGGGCGCCCGCCCGATTGCTGTGCTGGATTCGCTGCGGTTTGGCCAGCTGCAGGATGCCCGCACACGGTACCTCGTCCGCGGCGTGGTCCGCGGTATCGGAGACTACGGGAATGCCTTCGGCGTGCCAACGGTGGGCGGCGAAGTGTACTTCTCCCCCTGCTATACGGACAACCCGCTGGTCAATGCTATGGCCGTGGGGATTGTGCGCACGGATGCTGTCGTGCCAGCAGTTGCCCGTGGGGTGGGCAATCCTGTGTTTGTGGTTGGAAACCGCACGGGACGGGATGGAATTCACGGGGCATCGTTGTTGGCATCCCGTACGTTCGGCGATGGACAGCAGGATATGCGCCCCTCTGTGCAAGTGGGTGATCCCTTCGCCGAGAAGCTGCTGCTGGAGGCGGTGCTGGAGATGGTCCGTGCCGGTGTCGTGGTAGGTATGCAGGACATGGGCGCAGCAGGTATCTGCTGCTCTACAGCGGAGATGAGCGCACGCGGACGGGTGGGCATGCGGATTGACCTGGACGCTGTCCCGCTGCGTGACCCCGATATGAGCCCGTACGAAATCCTGCTCTCCGAATCGCAGGAGCGCATGTTGCTGGTTGTGCAACGGGGCGCCGAGCATGTCGTTGAGGACATCTGCCGGAAGTGGGACATCGGATGTGCCCGCATCGGCGAAGTTACCGATGACGGTATCGTGCGCTACTACCACCGGGGGCGTCTGGTGGCAGAGCTACCAGCGTGGACACTGGTTGCGGGGGAGGGCGCACCGCAGTATGAACGTGAAGCCCGGGAGCCCGCCTACCTTGCGGAGGTCCGAGCAATTGTGCCGGAGGAGCTCCCCGAGCCGGTATCCCCAACCGAAGCCTTCTGGCGCCTCCTTGCCAGTCCTAATATTGCCAGCAGGCGCTGGGTCTTTGAGCAGTACGACCACCAAGTGCAGACGAACACAGTTCTCGTGCCCGGCGCCGCTGATGCAGCGGTGCTGCGCCTGCGGGAGCTGCCCGGACGCGGTATCGCGCTGAGCGTGGACTGCAACAGTCGATACGTCTACGTCAATCCCTACCGCGGTGCGCAGATTGCGGTTGCCGAAGCTGCCCGGAACGTCGCCTGTGTCGGTGCAGAACCGGTGGCAATTACGAACTGCCTCAACTTCGGCAACCCGTATAACCCGGAGATTTTCTGGCAATTCCGCGAGGCCCTCCGCGGCATGGGCGACGCCTGCCGGGCATTCGGTACGCCGGTGACGGGAGGCAATGTGAGCTTCTACAACGAGTCACCCCGCTACGCGGTCTACCCAACGCCGGTCATTGGGATGCTGGGGTTGGTGGATGACGTGACCGCTGTCGTTGGAATGGGCTTCCGTGCTGCGGGGGACCTCATTGCCCTGGTGGGACCCCAGCGGGCAGAGCTGGGAGCCTCGGAGTATCTCTGGCTCATTCACGGTATCGTCGCTGGGGATGCCCCGACGTTGGTCCTGGAGGAAGAGCGCCGCCTGCAACTGCTTCTCCGGACAGCAATTCGCCGCCGCTGGATTCGCTCTGCGCACGACTGTGCCGAAGGAGGGCTTGCTATCTGCCTTGCGGAGAAAGCTATCACCTCTGCGGGCCAGCTGGGCGCCGACGTCGTGCTGCCGTGGGCGCCAACGGCAGCTCACCTGTTCGGCGAAGCCCAGACGCGGGTCGTCGTGAGCATCGCACCGCCGTTTGCCCGAGAGGTTGAACGCCTCTGCCGCGACTTAGAGCTGCCCTATGTAGAGCTCGGACGCGTCATCGAACGGCGCTTTGCTATCCACGGAGTTGTGGATACCACGGTTGCCGAACTGCGGCAGGTGTACGAGAACGCACTGCCGGCACTGCTGGAGCAAGTATGAGCGAGCCTGTGCTGGTTGCCTTGACTGGTGCGCCCGGGAGCGGCAAATCCACCGTTGCTGAACTGCTGCGCCAACACGGCTTCCCAGTGCTGGATGCCGACAGCATCGCCCGAGACCTCATGGAGAACGACCCAACACTGCGGCGGCAACTGGAGGAGCGCTTTGGCTCGGATATCTTTACAGCCGATGGTCGTCTTCGGAGAGCCGAGCTTGCCAAGCGCATATTTGGTCAAAGCCCTGAGCATCGTGCTGCCCGCCGGTATGTGGAGGAGCTGGTGCACCCGCGAGTCTTGGAGGCATTGGCACAGAAAATCCGCGACCTGGCAGCCTCCGGCGAACGGGTTATCGTCGTGGAGGCTGCCCTGATTTACGAGGCTGGTATCGCCGATGCGTTCGACTACGTCGTGCTCGTTGATGCCGACGACGCACTGCGCCATCGCCGGCTTCAGGAGCGTGGCTGGAGCGTGGAGGATATCCACGCCCGCGAGGCAGCCCAGCTTTCGCCCCGCACGAAGCGCCAGCGGGCAGATATCGTCCTCGACAACAACGGGAGCCGTGAACAACTCCAGCACAGCGTCTCGGTCCTGGCGGAAGTGCTCCGTCTGTTGCCCTCGCGGCTGCCACCTTCCGGCAACGCCAGCCTCTATTTTCGCGATGACACACCGGACAGAAATCATGCGGGCTGATATCATCGGGGCATCGGCAGAACTCTGCTTCCGGGTCACGCCGGACATGGTGGCAATACTGGACGAGCACGTGGTGCACCCGGTCTACTCTACCATTTGGCTGGCGTATCATGCAGAGGTGGCAGCCCGCCGCGCCATTGAGCCCTTTCTGGAGGAGGAGGAAAACGCCGTCGGCGCTGAGCTCTGGCTGCGTCACGAGGCAATGGCGCCTGTTGGGGCAGAGGTGCGCCTCCGGGCGGAAGTCACCGAGTGTGTAGGGAACCGGATCTGGTGCACGATTGAAGCCTTCGTCGGCTCCCGCCGGATTGCCTACGGGCGCCAACTCCAGGTTGCCCTCCCTCACGAGCGAATTCGCCAGCGCGTCCAGGCAGCCTACGCCGAGCTGGGCTTGCCTGCACCGGCGCACCATCCGAACGTGCGCATCTCTTCTGCTGAGCCTTCATGCGCGTAGAGCTCCAGAACGTGACAGTCGTCTACGGACGGGAGTTCATCCCGGCGCTCTCCGAGGTCAGCTTCTCCGTTTCTGAGGGAGGCTTTCTCGTGATTACGGGTCCAACCGGTGCTGGCAAAACCACCACGCTCCGCCTCCTCTACCGCGAGATACTACCCCGTGCGGGCTCAGTGTGGGTTGATGGTGTCAACATTGCCGCCGTGCGCTTCCGCCAGCTCCAGCGACTGCGCCGTCAGATGGGTATTGTCTTCCAGGATTGCCGCCTGGTGCCATATGAGACAGCCTACGACAATGTCCTGCTGCCGCTGCTCTGGCGTGGTGTGCCGTACCGAGATGCGCAGCGCATGACCTTGGAGCTCTTTGCGGAGCTGGGGATTAGCTACTTACGACATAAGCGGGCTTCGGCCCTCTCCGGCGGGGAACAGCAACTGGTAGCGCTGGCGCGAGCTCTGCTGCCCCGTCCGCGCCTACTCATTGCCGATGAGCCCACGGGGAATCTGGAGCCAGCTACAACGTCGCTGGTGGCTGAGTTGCTCCGCCGTACTCACGCCCAGGGGACCACCGTTATCGTCGCTACGCATAGCACCGAACTCATTGCCCACTTTCCCGAGGCGCTGCGCGTGGAGTTGTCCGATGGGCGGGTTGTCGGGGGCAGCGCTGTTACGGTGGGGCAGAGCGGGGAGGCGCACGGAGCACCGTAAGCTCAACGCGGCGGTTCTGCTGCCGTGCCTGCGGCGACCGTCCCGTCACGGCTGGTTGGCGGCTGCCGTAGCCGATTGTTTGGATTCGCTCGGCTGGAACTCCTAAGCGCACGAGTTCAGCAGCAACAGCCTCGGCGCGCTTCCGAGACAGCCACATGTTGTAGCGCTCTGAACCGACGTCGTCGGTGTGCCCTTCCACGCGCACGGCGGCAATGTCCCGGATAGACATGCGTGCGAGGAACTCCCGAAGCCGCTGCCGCTCAGAGGAGGAGAGGAGCCACTGGTTGAACGCAAAGAACAGGCGCAGAGACGCTGCCGGAAGCGTGTCCCGTGCTGGCAGTGTTACGGGCAGTGGGCGTAGCGAGTCTGCTAAGCACACGGCGTAGAGACCGGGTTGTCGGGTCAGAGGGTCAACGGAGACGATGTACGCCGTATCTCCCCGGACGGTCAGGCTGATGCTAGCTTCGTCACCGCTGGTGTTGACCTCCGGGCCCAGATTGACCGGCAAACTCCAGCGCTGCCAGCTTTCATCCAGACGGCGGCTCACGAAGAGGTCCATACCCCCGAAGCCACGGTGTCCCGTGGAGAAGAAGTAGAGCGTTCGTCCATCGGGTGCCAAAAACGGCGAGCCTTCCATCCCCGAGGTGTTGAGCACGTTGCCCATGTTGAGCGGTTCGCTCCATTCGCCGGAAAGCGAGTCGTAGAAGGACACGTAGAGGTCCAGCCCACCGTATGAATCCAGGCGCTGGAGGCTCAGAATCAGCACACGGCGGTCAGGGGACCACGTGGCATAGTAGTGTTGGGAGAGGTTGTAGAAGTTGCGGATTCGCAAGGGCTGTGGGAAGCTCCAGCCACTGTCTGTCCAATGGCTGATGGAGAAGCCGCTCTGCTTCGTGCCATCAGGGCGGTAGATGCCGAAGACGAGCGCTTGCGTGCCGTCCGGGCTCAGGGCGCAGAGGACATCGCTGCCGGGCGTGTTCAGTGGGGGACCCAGGTTGCGCAGCGGTGACCAGCTCCCGTCGGGGAGGCGGTCAGCGTACCAGATTTCATCAGGGTCGCGCACCCCACCGGTGTTCTGCGGATGGTGCTTTCGGTCAACGTAGAGCCGCGTGCCATCAGGGGAAAGCAACGGCAGAATGGTGGGCTGGTGTTCGTTGAACTGCTCCGGGAGGCGGATTTTGCAGCGAATTGGGGGTTGCTGGGCAGCAGCACCGATAGCGGCAACAGCGATAGCAGCACAGAGCCACGCCCAACGGTTACTCTCCATCGAGCTCCTCAACCTGTTCCGGGAAGCATTCCTGGAGAACCGTCCGGATGACGGATGCAGGGAAGCCGTGTCGTGCCAGGTAGCTGGCAAGCGAGCGCCATTGTTGTGCCCGTGGCTTCCCGTGGAGGTGGCGGAGCTTCCGCTCGGCTGCTCGCCGTGCCTGCTCAAGAGTGGCTGCCTCAGGGAGAAGGCGAGAGACCGCCTGCCGAGCCAGCTCGTCACCGATGCCCCGGCGGCGGAGCTCTGCTACCAGGGCGGCTGGCGAGAATGCCCGGCGTGCAAGCCGCTGCTGGACGAACGCTTCAGCGTACGCGGCATCGTTGAGGTAGCCTTCCTGCTGGAGCTGCTCCACCACCGCTGCAACAGCGGCAACTTCCGCTGGAAAGCGGCGCAGGAGTGCCCGCTGCAGCTCCTCCCGGCTGTATGCCCGCCGTGCGAGAAGCCTGAGCGCCGTATGCCGGATAGTCCACAGCAGGCTCCGCTGCTGGAGAGCTTCCAGGTCCGTCTGAGTCAGCTCGTCACCCTTGCAGAGGCGGAGGTCAGCCAGTACAGGGAGAGGGCACCGTAGCTGGGTACCGTCCTCCAGCTTGAGCAGTGCGTGCAAGGGTCCCTGTTGTCGGATGCGCACAATCCGCATGGGGTGTCCTCTGCCGCGGCTTACGCCTATTGACGGCAGAGCCCCACACTCCGTGCCTTGCCGTGGTACGGTGCTTTACTTCACGAAGAGCATCTCCCGGTAGCTGGGCAGTGGCCAGAGGTGGTCGGCTACCAGCCGCTCCAGTGCATCCACGATGGGGCGGAGTTCGTTGAGGCGGGGCAGGATCTGGTCTCGTGCGTACGCTGCGCGCTCTGCCGAGCCGTTTGTCGGTGCGTGCTGGAGGACCTCCTGCAGTGCGGCTAGGTGGGCATCTAGGTCGTCGGTCAGAGCAGCGAGCTCCCGTAGCACGCGCGGGATGCTCTGGCACGGAAGGCGCTGGCTGCGCAGTTCACGCGCTGCCTGCGCCAGCTCTCGCACGTACGCCACAGCAGCCGGGAAGACCATCGTACGGGCAATCCAGGCAGCCGTCTCGGCTTCAATGACCGTGGTCTTGCTGTACTGGTCAAAGAGCACCTGCTGCCGAGCCTCCAGCTCACGGTCATTGAGCACGCCGTAGCGGGCAAAGAGCTCGCGGTTTTTCGGATCGGTCAGCCGCTCAATGGCATCCACGGCGTTGGTCAGATTCAACAGTCCTCGCCGCTCAGCCTCCCGCAGCCACGCCGGGGAGTAGTTGTCGCCGTTGAAGACAATCCGCCGGTGCTGCTGGTACGTGTGCCGGAGGACGTGGCGGAGCGCCTCCTCAATGGAGGCGCCGCGTTCGAGCCACTGCTCCAGCTCCGTTGCCATTTCATCAATGGCGGCGGCTACGATTGTGTTGAGGACCGTCAGTGGGAAAGCAATGGTTTGCGATGCCCCGACAGCGCGGAACTCAAATTTGTTGCCCGTAAAGGCGAATGGCGATGTCCGATTGCGGTCGCCACCATGCCGTGGCAGCGGTGGCAGGACGGGGATGCCCAATCCCAGAAGCCCTTTCCCTTTGCGCTGCCGCCGTGTCGGCTCCGCCCCTAAGCGCTCGAAGAGCTCGGTCAATTGGTCTCCGAGGAAGACCGAGATGACTGCCGGGGGCGCTTCATGCCCGCCTAACCGGTGATCGTTGCCCGCGGATGCGACGCTGATACGCAGCAGGTCCTGATGCTCATCGACAGCTTTCAGGACAGCCGCGCAGAAGAAGAGAAAGAGCATGTTCTCGTGCGGTGTCTCGCCAGGGTCTAGCAGGTTGACGCCGGTATCTGTTGCCAAGGACCAGTTCGTGTGCTTCCCACTGCCGTTGAGCCCGGCAAAGGGCTTTTCGTGGAGGAGGCAGACCATCCCGTACTTGCGTGCAGTGTTGCGTAGCACTTGCATGATGAGCTGCTGATGGTCTGCCGAAACATTGCAGTGCTCGTACAGCGGGGCGATTTCGTACTGCCCTGGGGCAACTTCATTGTGGCGCGTCTTGACCGGAACGCCGATTTTGTAGAGCTGGTACTCCACATCGCTCATGAAGCTGAGCACCCGTTCGGGGATAGAGCCGAAGTAGTGGTCTTGCAGCTCCTGTCCCCGTGGCGGGCGAGCCCCAAACAGCGTGCGCCCACACAGGAAGAGGTCGGGACGGCGGAAGAAGAACTCTTCGTCCACGAGGAAGTACTCCTGCTCGGCACCGGCGGTAGCGTAGACCTTCGTTGGGCGCGTGTCGCCGAAGAGCCGTAGGACTCGCAGCGCCTGCCGATTGAGCGCCTCGACCGAACGCAGGAGCGGGATTTTGTAGTCCAGCGCGTCCCCTGTCCACGAGGCGAAGACGCTCGGAATACACAGCGTTGCCCCGTTAGGATGCTCCATGATGAAGGCGGGCGAGGTCGGGTCCCATGCCGTATAACCCCGAGCTTCAAAGGTTTCTCGCAGCCCGCCGCTAGGGAAGGAGGAGGCATCGGGCTCCCCCTGGATGAGGTCTTTGCCCGAAAACTCGGCAATGGCACCCCCACCCGCATTCGGTGTGATGAAGCTTTCGTGCTTCTCCGCCGTGCTGCCTGTCAGAGGCTGGAACCAGTGTGCATAGTGCGTTGCCCCCCTCTCAGTTGCCCATTCCTTCATGGCGAACGCGACAGCATCGGCGATGGAAGGGTCCAGTTGCCTGCCCTCCTGAATCGTTGCCAGCAGTGACCGAAAGACCGGCTTGGAAAGCCGCTGCTGCATGAGCTCAATGGTGAAGACGTTCTGAGCGAAGATCTCCTCCACCGGCACTGCTGGATGTGCTGGTGTACCATTCAGACGCCAGTTTTTCGCTGCAGCAATCACATCGTACTCGTGCGCTGGAGCTGCCATGGATGCCCTGTCAAGAAGTGGAACATTCCTATCGGAGCGGGAGTGCGAGCGTTTCCACGTGAGTTGAGAGGACCAAGCTGGTGAGCGTCCGTCGGACGCCCGGCCAGCGCTGGATTTCCGAGAGGAGCTGCTCTAAAGAGGCTGTGTCGTGTGTCCGCACCTTGAGCACGTGCGAGGCTTCACCTGTGATCGCGTGACACTCCAGAATCTCAGCGCGCCGTTTGCACCGGGCGATGAAATCGGCATAGTGCGTGCTGGATTCCACAAACACGAACACGAATGCGGTAATGTCGTATCCGAATGCTTTCGGGTTGAGCTTGGTGAAGTAGCCCTCAATGATGCCCTGCTCTTCCAGCTTGCGGAGGTGCTCCCGCACGGCGGGTAGCGATAGCCCTACCTGTTCAGCGATTGCCGTCAATGGCAGGCGAGCGTTGCGTTGGAGGATAGCGCAAATGCGCCGATCGGTTTCCTTCACTTCTGGCATCTTTTTCATCACTGAGCTTCAGGAAGAGAAAGTAAACTGGCGCAAAACTACAGAATGTTAGCATAACATCACCTCCACCTTGCACCGTAGGAATGCCTCCGACCTCCTGCGCAATACAGAGCAACGTTGCCGGTGAGGAAGCTGCAAGCCTGACAGCCGCTGCTGAACGGGGGCGCGGGAGCTAGAAGTAGTGCCAGCCACAGCGTCGTAAGGCCTGGGGCTTCCCACACATATAGAGACCAATGTGCAGCGTGGACTGCACCCATGGTGGCTGGGGAGCATACGGCTACCCTTGCGGTTCCCAGCAGTGTGGCTACTGCTCCGTTTGTGCGGGGTGTTGCGTGGGTGGTGGATGCTGTGTACTTTCGTAGCGAGCTGAGCCACTTCGGCGTGCGGTTGCGCAGAGTGTCAGTTCACGCTCGGAGGGAGCTATGAAGAGCATCGTCGGGGGTATCGCTTTGGCGGTTGTGCTCCTCAGCACAGCGTCAACAAGCTTTGCGTATTACAAGCGCGTTGTCAAGAACTGCGACTGGGATGGCCAGCAGCCAGTCTGTGGATACGTCAAGGAAGAGCGGGACATTGGGAAGACAGACATCTGGTGTGAAGGCCCCGGAACTACGCCGTGCCCAAAGCTGCCGTACAAGTAGGCTCCTGATGGTTCCTCGTACGTGGACGAGGCGGAGCAGCAACTGGTAGAAATGGCGCTCAGCAACATCCAGCAGGGAGTGCTTTCGGGTTCGTACCAAGACCCTCAGACCGGCAAGCGGTTGGAATGGAGCGCAAGCTCCCCGACGGGCGACCACGTCATCAAGATTTGGGGACCCGACGAGCCTAAACCGTGAGGATGGAGACAGACCAGGGATGGGAGAGGCTAGCAACCTCTTTCCACTCCCGCTCGTACCACGAGGGAGGGGCTACTATGGTATGGTGGGTACTGCTCTGCGGCTTTCTGGTGTACTTAGGTGTCCACGCTTGGGCGCAGTCACCCTGGATTCGGCGGGAGTACTTTGTGCCCACAGGAATTGAAGAGGACAAGACAGCCCACGGATATAGGATTCCGGTCCTCTTCAACGGTCGGTACGTGGTGCTCTACATCCCTTCTTGGGTTGAGGATGACAGTTTGCGCTTCTGGATGTGGGACCTCGAGACCCAGCAGCGCAAGCATGTTGCTGTCTATGTGCCGGGCATTTCAACGACGCTGCTCTCACCTATCACCTGTCTTGCTGACTTCCGGGATTCTACACTCGTGATGGCTTTTCGCGATACCGTGTTTCTGGTGGTGAAGATGGTGCTCACAGAGGGGCGTCTGCAGTTGCAGGAGCAACGTCTGCTCTGGCAGGTAGGGAGGAATGTGCCCCTTGTTGAGTACCTGAGGCTTCTCAGCACCGGTGATACTCTGTTGGGGCGTTATTATCGGGGCGTCGTGAGTAGGAGTGGTAGCAATCGCAGCGCTGTGAGCGACACAGTCAATGTTCGGCTCGTGCTCGTGGATGGCAGGGATTACAGCATCAAGAGGGCGGTGGAACCCTCCGTAGCGGGATTGAGCTGACTCACTGGGGACCTCTGCCCAGTTGATAGATGCTCGCGATACGTTGGTTGCAGTTGTAGATGCGGGGCGGTATTCGGTAATTGTCTACAACCATCGGCTTCAGCAGTTATACCGTCTGGAACGGCAGCCATCTCAGTGGCAGCCGATGCCTGTGGACACGCTGCACCAGCTTGCCCAGAAGTGGGGTCTGGATGTCAAGGGCTTCATTTTGGAAGCCAGAAGCTATGTGTGGACCCGCAGTCGCATAGACTACATCGGTTTTCTGGATAGCAAGCATTTGCTTGTGCGGTACAATCCGGGGTTTGGCAGCGTTGAGGAGTCAGAAAAACGCTATCGGCGGTACTATGACATTTGGCGTCTGGATACGGTGCCCGTTCTGGTTGCTGCTGAGTTGGAGGAGCGCTTACCCGAGGCGGGTGAGCGCATCAGCAGGGACCATTTCCTGGCAGCTTTTGTGCTGCCAGTGTGTAGCTACCCATGGCTGGTGGCTGTGCGAGGAGATGCGCCTCTCGACCCTCTCGGGATGACCTACGCCGAGTATGAGCATCGGAGGGAGGAGTACTTCAAAGACCATGAGCCGGAGTATGTGGTGGCGGTTTACCGTCTGCTGCTACCTATTGGGCGGTAGCGTCGTCGCGAGGCAGGATGCCCTGGACGCCGGGCGTGTGTTAACGTTTCGGGGAGACACAGTGGCGCTGCTGTCCGCAACGCCAGTGCTCATTGTTACGCATACGCCGACAGCGTGTGCAGCGTGTTACGCCGTGCTGAATGATACTCTGGAGTTGGTGTTTCAGAAGGTGGGGAAGAAAGTACCGGTGCTCCTCGTGTCCTCAAAGGATGGTTCTGTCTATGCCCGGCGGGCGCTGGTCAAGGAGATGCGGTATCTCTTCCCTGTGGCAGAGAGCGTTCTCTTCCACTGCCAAGGCTGCCATGTGCCGGAAGTAGTAGAGAAGGCATTGGAACAGACTGCTCCGGCGGTGGTGCTGGTTGCCTCGGGGAAGGCTGAGGTGGTGCCGTACCATGAGTTCTTTGCGGGCGAGCAAGGTGCTGGTGCCCGAGGTCTTGGGCGCGGGAACAAACCGTTCTCGGAACGGCTCGTTCAATGGTTAGGTCATCATCTGCGGTGATGCGGCAAGACAAGTCGGGGGCGACGGCTTCTGGAGTGAGGCACAGGCGTAGGCTGAGGGACAGCGGAGACGGCGAGAGCCCGGCAGCCCAGTCGTACAGCCTGGGGACTTCCGCCAGGCAGCGTATCGTCTGCACCGGAATCATACGTTTGTGCTTCGCTGCCATCGGAGGGCGCTCGAGCGTGCGCGGTGCACAGTCGGTAAGCTCCTCGCCGTGAGCGTGCTCGGTCCGCGTGGGGCAGCCGTCGCCGTGACAATCCGTGCCGAAAATAAAAGCCGGCGTTTCCGTTGCGGAAACGCCGGCACCATCAGGGTGGGGAAAGGTGGGGGAATTTGCTGTGGGGAGTACCACCCCGTTCTTGGGCATCGCTGCCGGGGGCAAAATTGCAGTGCGGAGCAGCGTGGGTGAAAGGGGCTGTTTTACGAGCGGCGGTTGTAGACAATGAACGGCGGTTTTGGGCAATGAGCGGCTCCTCGGTATGGGTGGCGGTTGTAGGTGGGAGTCCTTCCGGAGGATTGGGTGTGGGGAGGAGCTCTCCCCGAGAACAGGACTTACGGATGAGCTTCTTCCCAGTTCCGTCCAACGCCAATGTCGACGACGATAGGAACCTCGCCCAGCGGCAGGGCCTGTTGCATTTCAGTGCGGACTAGCTCCTGGAGGATGGGGATCTCATCGGCAGGGGCTTCAAAGAGGAGCTCATCGTGGACTTGTAGCACCATCATCGCGCGGAGGCGCTCGCTCTTCAGGCGGCGGTGGATAGCAATCATAGCGCGCTTCATCATGTCAGCAGCCGAACCCTGGATAGGAGCGTTGATGGCAGCGCGTTCGGCAGCGGCGCGAACAGTTCGATTCTTGCTGGTAATGGTCGGAAAGTAGCGGCGCCGCCCACAGAGGGTTTCCACGTACCCTACTCGCCGAGCGCGTTCAATAGTCTCCTCCATGTACCGGCGAATGCCGGGGTAGCGTTCAAAGTACTGCGTGATAATGCGCTGAGCCTCCGTCTTGGAAATGCCCAGGCGCTGCGCTAATCCGAAGGGCTGTAGTCCATACATGATGCCGAAGTTGACCACCTTTGCCGCGCGGCGCATTTCCGGGGTTACCTGGTGCAGAGGAACCCCGAAGAGCGCGGAAGCGGTGGCGGCATGGATGTCGTGCCCGGCTTTGAAGGCAGCGATGAGCCCTTCGTCTCCGCTCATGTATGCCATGATGCGCAGCTCGATTTGCGAATAGTCTGCTGAGAGCAGGAGGTAGTCCGGCTGCTGAGCGATGAAGGCTTTTCGGATCTCCCGTCCTCGTTCGCCCCGGACAGGGATGTTCTGCAAGTTGGGATTGCTGGAGGAGAGACGCCCTGTGCTGGTGACCGTTTGGTTGTAGGTTGTGTGGATGCGCCCAGTCCGAGGATTGATGAGCGTGGGCAGCGTCTCAATGTACGTAGAGAGGAGTTTCCCCAGCTGCCGGTATTCCAGGATGAGGGCGGCAATCGGATAGCTGGCAGCCAGTTCGGAGAGAACGGAGACATCCGTGCTGTAGCCAGTTTTCGTTTTCTTCAGTGGGGGCAAGTGGAGCTTCTCAAAGAGCACTTCTGCCAACTGTTTGGGGGAGTCGATGTTGAATTCGGTGCCGGCTTCGGCGTAGATACGGTGGCGTAGTTCCTCCTGCTCCCGGCGGTATTGGATGCCTAGCTCCCGAAGGGTTGTCGGGTCTATAGCAACGCCGTTCCACTCCATCTGAGCCAGGACTTCCACCAAGGGAAATTCAATCTCCTGGGCAAGGCGGAGCATGCCGTTGCGGTGGAGTTCCTCAGTAAGGGCAGGGCAGAGGTGGTAGGTGCGCACGGTGGTTTCCGCCAGTGCCGCTATGCTCGGGTCAGTGTCTGATGGGCGAAGGGTAACGGCTGGGATATGCCATCGTTGGCAGAGTGCCTCCAGCGTATGTTGGTCGTCGGGGTTGAGCACGTAGCTTGCTACCATTGTGTCGCAACCTACAGCCGGAAACTCGGCGCTGTAGCGCCTGAGGGCAAGGAAGAGGCGCTTGAGATTGTGTCCACACAGTCGTGGAGGCGAGCTCTGGAGGAGGGGCAGGAGACGTTCGAGCACCCATGGGGTCGGGAAGCTCTCGGCGTCGTGGGAAGCGGTCGTGAACAAATCGGGTTGCTGCTCATGGAGTGTGCCCGAGGGAGACACAGGGATGTAGTAGACTTCCTCGGCGCTGAAGCAGAGCGCGAGGGCAGAAGGCTCGGCGTTGACGTGGGAGCCGGTGGTTTCAATTTCCAGGCATATGCGTTCGGCATCCTGGAGCTTGGCGCAGAGCTGCTCGAAGGCTTCTCGGGTAGTGACCAGGTGGCATTCCACGTGTGCCGATGCTGGTGAGGGGGATGGCGGGGTGCTTGCTGGATGGCGGAGCTCGGGGAACAGCTGTGCGAGGCGTTCCCGTAGCGTCCGCATGGCGAGGCGCTCGAGGAGTTCTGTCAAGGCTGCCATGTCCGGGGGACGGCGGCGGAGAGAGTCCGGTGCGAAGGTGATTGGGGCGTCTGTACGCAGGCGCACCAATTGGCGCGAGAGGAAGGCATTGTGGTAGCCTTCGCGCAAGCGCTGCTGGAGTGCGGGTTTCTCCACGTTCTGCAGCTTCTCGTAGAGCGCTTCCAGCGAACCAAAGCGGTGGAGGAGTTGTAGAGCGGTCTTTTCGCCGACGCCCCGTACACCGGGAACGTTGTCGACAGGGTCGCCGACCAAAGCGAGGAAGTCCACGACTTGCTCCGGGGTCAGTCCCCACTCCTGGTGGAGGCGCTGCAGATCCCAGCGCTCGTATTCGGTACCCTCTCGGGTAGCGGGTCGGAGCACGAGCACACGCTCACCGAGCAGTTGGAAGAAATCCTTGTCCGAAGTCACGCAGAAGACGGTGTAGCCTGCAGCAGCGGCTTGGTGGGCAAGGGTAGCAATGAGGTCATCGGCTTCGTAGCCAGGGAGTTCTATCCGGGGAATGCCCAGGGCATCCAGAAACTGTTTGACGTGCTCCAGCTGAGGGGTGAGGTCTTCTGGCGGAGCTTGGCGGGTGGCTTTGTATTCGGCGTACTGCTCGTGGCGGAAGGTTGGGGCAGATGTGTCAAAGACGACGGCTATCAATTCCGGCTGTTCGCTGCGGAGCAGAGCAATGAGCATGTTGAGGAAGCCAAACGTAGCGAAGGTCGGCTCTCCACTGGGGGCGTGGAGCCCTGTGCGCAGCAGGGCGTGGTAAGCCCGGAACAGGAGAGACATGCCGTCTACCAGGTACAGCCGGTGCTCCATAGGATGCGGGAGGCACTGGTATTGGAACAAACTTCGCGAAAGTCGTTCGGACACTCTTCAGAGCAGGTTTCGGAGGCGGCGAACGAGGAGGTAGCTGGACAGCCACGTTTTGAAGACAATCCAGAGCTTGTGCGGCAGCGAGACGCGGTACCGAGTGCGGAAGACGTTGAAATCGCCCAGCTCCATCTTCTCCAGCAGGCGGTAGTAGATGAGGTCCATTGCCTCGGCGGCGAAGAGGGTTGCGCGGTCGTCTGGGTGCAGGTGCATGCGGGCGGTGTGGTAGAGGCTGCGAGCTCGCTGGGCTTCAAAGCGCATCAGCTCCACGAAGCGCTCATCGTACCGTTCTGCCATGAGGTCTGCTTCGCTGTAGTCAAAGCGCTCCATGTCCTCTTGGGGCAGGTAGATGTAGCCGCGGTCTTTGTCGGGCTTGACATCACGGAGGATGTTCGTAAGCTGCAGGGCGTAGCCCAGATAAATAGCGTACTGGCGGGCTTGGGGATGCTTGTAGCCGAAGATTTCAATGCAGATGAGCCCGATGCTGCTGGCGACGCAGTAGCAGTACTCCTTCAGCTCCTCGAAGGTGCGGTACCGGCGCTGTACCAAGTCGCGTTCGCAGCCATCCAGCAAGAGCAGGAAGTACTGCTTGGGCAACTGAAAACGCTCAATGACGTGAGCCAATGGGATCAGCGCCGGATGGAATGGTTCCCCGCTGTAGATGTTCTCCAGCTGATGGCGCCACCAGAGGAGCCAGTGCCGCTTCGTTTGGAGATTACTGTAGGGCGCAGTATCAACGAGTGTGTCAACGGCGGTAGCGAAGCGGTAGACGGTTTGGATGGCGAGCCGCTGTGGACGCGGCAGCAGGAGGAAGGAGTAGTAGAAGCTGCTCTGTTGCGGGGCAGCGGTTTCAAGCCCTGGTGGAAGCTCGTGTGCGAAGGAGCCAGAGGAGAAGCGCTCCGACATCGGCAGGACCTAAACGTGGTCGTTGCTGGAGAACACGTTCACCTAGCGCGTCCAGGCGTGCGCGCAGCCGCTGAGCAGCAGCAAGGGTAAGCGCGGCTTGCCACCGTAACCGAGGATGGCGGATGACGGAGCGGAGCCGCGCAGCATCCTGGAGCCACCCGCACAGTACACTGCTCAGCTCGCTGAGGCACGCCCTCAATTTAGCAGAATTTGTCCACAGCGATGACGGCTCAGCAATACCATGTCGCTGGAGAAGTTCCTGCGGCAGGTAGAGACGTCCCTGGAGCAGATCGGTTGAAAGGTCTTGCCAGAAGTTGAGGACCTGCAATGCTGTGCACAGGGCGTTGGAGGCGCAAAGTGCAGGCGGAGTGCAGCTGCGGTGCAGGACCAGGAGCGCTTCGCCGATAGGATTTGCCGAGTGATGGCAGTACCAAAGGAGTTTACTCCACGTAGCAAAGGGTCGGAAGCAGGCGTCGTAGCGGAAGGCAACGAGTAAACGCTGGGGAATGGTCAGCGGCAGCCCAGTTGTCCGGAGTGTTGAGGCGAAAGCGAGCAGGACGGGATTGCCTGCCGTCGGGGCAGAGTCTACGAAGTGGCGCAGGTTGGTCTCCAGTTCATCTAGCAGTGTCAGCTTCGTGGGGGCGGGGATATCGGGTGCATCAGCGATGTCGTCAGCCAGGCGGGCAAATGCGTAGAGGTGTGCCACATGCCTGCGCAGGTCTGCAGGGAGAAGCAGAGAGGCAACGGGGAAGTTCTCATAGTGCCGGCGTGCCCACCGGCGGCAGAAACGAGATGCCTCCGCAAGGGTATTTGCCCGGAAGCTCCCTCCGTCAGCACGGCATAGCTGCCGTAGTGCGTCTGCCGAAAGCCCCAGCGGCACGGCCGCCTGCTACCACCGCATGAGGTTGACTTCGTCCACGTAGACGGTCTGCCGGTTCCGGAACAGCGCCAGGACGATAGCAAGTCCAACAGCAGCTTCAGCGGCTGCTACTGCCATCACGAAGAAGACCAGCAGTTGCCCGTCCACGGTGCCCACATAGGCGGAGAAAGCAACCAGCGAGAGGTTGACCGAGTTGAGCATGATTTCAATGGACATCAAGATGACGATGGCGTTGCGACGCGTCAGCACACCGACAACGCCGATTGTGAACAGTGTTGCCGACAGCAGCAAGTACGCTTCCAGTGGCAGGTGCTGCATAGTGGGCTCCACCAGCCTATGGCTCTAACTTTCGCTTTGCCAGGACGACCGCGCCGACAACCGCGGCCAAGAGGAGCAGCGAGACAGCCTCGAAGGGAAAGAGGTAGTCTGTGAACAGCACCCGTCCGATGTACTCCGGCGAGCCGATTTCCGAAGCTTTGGGCGAGGGTGCTGAGTATCCCGTCGGGCGGCTTACGAGGAAGACCAGAAACTGCAGGACCAGCAGTGCGCCCAAGGCACTTGCCAGAGCAATCCGTGGGTTGAAGCGCTCGCGTAGTTGCTCGGGATTGCCCAGGTTGAGGAGCATGATCACGAACACCACCAGCACCATGATGGCGCCGGCATAGATGAGCACTTGCATGACTGCGATGAACGGAGCCTGGAGCGTTAGGTAAAGCCCTGCCAGCATGAGGAAGTAGCCTACCATCCAGAGGGCAGAGGCAACCGGATTGCGGCGCGTGATGACCGCCAGTGCGGTGCCAACGGCGGCAGCGCCGAAGAGGAAGAAGAAGACAACGTTCACCGACACGGCTCAGTCCTCAGCGGCTATGGGACGGACAGCATTGCAGGCACAAAATTACGCCTGAGGTTGCCTCACGCTTCCTCGGCAACGTGTGCCCGGTGTTCTTCGACGAGTTTTTGCTGGATGTGCGGCGGGACGGGCACATACTCAGCGAAACGCTGCGTATAGGTTGCCCGACCCTGGGTGAGCGAGCGGAGCGCGGCCGAGTACTTGTCCAATTCTGCCAGTGGCATATGGGCACGGATGCGCTGGTAGTGCCCATCGCTCTCGATGCCGAGGATGACCGCGCGCCGCGAGGGCAGATCGCTCATCACAGCGCCGACGAACTCGTCCGGGACGGTGATGACCACCTCGTAGATGGGCTCCAGCACCTTGGGATCGGCTTCCAGGAAGGCGTTCTTGAACGCCATCATGCCAGCGATTTTGAAAGCCGCTTCATTGGAGTCCACTGGGTGCATTTTGCCGTCAAAGACGCTGACGCGGATGTCGCGGACATAGGAGCCCGTCAGGGGGCCGTCCTGCATTTTCTCCATGATGCCTTTGAGGATGGCGGGCATGAAGCGGGCGTCAATGACGCCGCCAACGATACAGTTCAGGAACACCAGCTTGCCACCCCAGGGGAGGTCGTACTCTTCCTTGCTGCGCACCGTCAGCCCGGGTGGGTCGGGCATGCCTTCGGAGTAAGGTTCAATGAGCAGGTGTACCTCAGCGTATTGCCCAGCACCGCCGGTTTGTTTCTTGTGCTTGTAGTAGCCTTTGGCGGGCTTTTGGATGGTTTCCCGGTAGGGGATGCGGGGCTCTGTGAACTCAGCTTCCACACGGAAGCGGTGCTGCAGCAGCCAGCGAGCCACGGCTAAGTGGAGCTCGCCCTGTCCGTGGAGGATGATTTGGCGGAGCTCCTGGGCGTGCTCCACGCGGTAGCTGGGGTCCTCCTCCTGCAACTGGTGGAGTGCTGCGCCGACCTTCTCCTCGTCGCCTTTCTTGACAGGAACAACGGCAACGCGCACACGCGGGGGCGGGAATTCAATCGGTGGGAGCACGAATCCATCAGCACCTTTCTCGTGCAGCGTGTTGTTCGTGTGGGTATTCCGCAATTTGACCGTTGCAGCGAGGTCGCCAGCAGCAATTGGAGTTACTTCCGTACGCTTTTTCCCCAGCACGGTGAAGAGCTGGGGCAGTCGCTCTACGGCTCCTGTCTGGGCGTTGACTAGCTCCATGCCAGCCCGCAGCGTACCGGAGTAGACGCGCATGAAGCTCATATCGCCCAGGCTCGGTTCAGAGAGTGTGCGGTAGACGAACGCTACAGCAGGTCCGGAAGGGTCGCACGGCAGAGGTTTGCCATCGACAGTCCGCGCTGGAGGCAGCTCAACGGGAGCAGGGACAATGTCAGTTAGGAACTGGAGGAGGCGCAGGATGCCACAGTTAGCTAACGCGCTGGTGCACAGGAGTGGGAACACTGCCCGTTGGAGGAGTGCTTGGCGGAGCCCGCGGCGGAGCTCTTCCTCGGAGAGCTCGCCGTTGGCAAAGTAGGCTTCCATGAGCTGCTCGTCAGCCACGGCAACGGCTTCCATGAGTTGCTCGCGGAAGTGCTGGAGTCGCTCCCGCTCCGTATCGGGTACAGGTTGCGGTTGCGCCGGAGTGTTGGGTGCGTCGGTGCTCAGGAAGCTTTGGCTCAAGACGTCCACGATGCCGCGAAAGCCCGTACCTTCTCCCAGTGGATACTGGAGCACAGCCACGTTGGTGCTGAGTCGTTGCCGGATTTGCTCCAGGGCACGCTCGAAGCTGGCTTGTTCCCCATCGGGTTTGCTCAGCACGAGTGCAATCGGCAGCCCTTCTCGTTCGGCATACTTCCACAGGAGCTCAGTGCCGACCTCAACACCGCTTTGGGCGTTGACCAAGAGGAAGCCGATATCGGCGACGCGCATGGCGGGGAGAACTTGCCCGATGAAGTCGTCGTAGCCAGGGGTGTCCAGGAGGTTGATTTTGTAGCCGTTCCACTCAAAGCTGAGGAGGCTGGCGAAGACAGAGGTGCCGCGCTCGTGCTCAATGTCGTGGTAGTCCGAAATCGTGTTGCGCTCTTGTACGCTTCCCTTACGGGTTGTCACACCGGCGAGGAAGAGGATTGCTTCGGCAAGGCTCGTCTTCCCGCATCCAGCGTGTCCTAAGAGGACGGCATTGCGCACGTGCTGCGCATCGTAGACCCTCATCGTTGCACGACCGCTTGGTTGACATGCATAGGACTTGTGGAGGCGTAAAAATAGCGACTTCCGCCTAAAGCACTCGGAGAGGACGGCGCAGGGAGCTGATGAGCCTCAGCAATGGCGGAGAATTCGGGCGCACTGGTTGAGCACCCGTGGGTAGAGCTCGTGTTCGTACGGGAGCAGGCGCTCTGCCAGGCGTTCGGGAGTATCGTCAGGCAGGACAGGAATGCGGATTTGAGCCAGGACAGGTCCCGTGTCGTAGTCCTCGTCCACGATGTGGACGCTGGCGCCTGTGTACGGCTCGCCGGCGCGCAATACCGCCTCGTGCACGTGGATGCCGTACATGCCCGGACCGCCGAAGCGGGGTAGCAGTGCGGGGTGGATGTTGAGGATGCGCCCGCGGTAGGCACTTACAACTTCAGGGGGCACTTTCTTGAGGTAGCCTGCCAAGGCAATCAGTTCAATGGCGTAGTCGTGCAGTACCTGGAGCAGGGCAGCAACGTAGGCAGTGGGCTCGGGGTGGGTCTGCTGGCTGATGTGGACAAAGGGGATGCGATGGTGTTCGGCAACATCCCGGACACCAGCGCTGGAGCGGTTACTCACGATGAGCACGACGCGGTAGAGCGCTTCTGGGCGGTAGGAAAAGCGAATGAGGGCATCAGCATTTGTGCCGCGGCCGGAGGCGAAGACGGCAACACGGACGGGTTCCATGAGCCCTCAGCGTTTCCCGCGAAGCCCGTGCTCTTCGTATGCCAGAATCCAGGCTGCGACGTTGCCTTCGTCAATGTTGGGGAGTGATGCCCAGTGGAGATGCCATTCACCGCTGCCGGGCCCGAGGTGTACCTGGAGGACCTGTGCTTTCAGGCCCAGCAGGCGGCGGAGAAGGCGATCAAGGCGGTCTTCATCGCGCGCAAGACGCCGTTTCCGTACGTGCACGACCTCGCGCGCCTCCTGACGCTGTTGGAGGAGAGCGGCGAGGCGGTCCCGGACGCGGTGCGAGAAGCCGAACGCCTGAGCCGCTTTGCCGTCGAGCCGCGCTATCCAGGCTTCGGTCGCCCGGTGGCCGAAGCGGAATACCGGGAGCTCCTGGAGGTTGCCCGGCGGGTCCTGCGCTGGGCCGAGGAGCGCGTATCCGAGCTCCAAAGGTCGGAGAAATGAGACGGCATGGCGGGCTCGCGCTGTACGTGGTCACCGACTGCCGGGACGAGCCACGTCTCCGTGAAGTTCGTGACTCTGCCCGGTTCCCCTGGCACGAGGTGACCCGGGTGGAGCACTACTGGCTGGAGGTGGACGCGCTGAGGGAAGCCCTCCAGATCCGGGAGGAGGAGCCGCCCTACGGAGGGAGCTTCCGGTGAGGAACGACGGCCGCGGTCCATCCGGTCCCCGTATCTGGTCTCGGCTCAGGACTAGCGAACACATGTACGCACTATCGGGTTCTGGGGTCTGTGTATTACAATTTGTATGCGACTGAGGGTCTACGAAATACTGTGGGATGACGAGGTGGTGGAAAAGCTGTGGCGCAAGCACCGTACGGCCCGAGGAAGTGGAAGAGGTGGTCTTGGAGGACGAGCGGGCCGAATGGAGGTGGGGCCGCAGCCGGCGGCACGGGAGGCGGCTGCTGGTCCGCGGCTGTACTGCGGGCGGGCGGCGTTTACTCGTGATCCTCAGGCCGGTTGACCCGGAAGGAGGGCTGTGGAAATGCGCAAGCGCGTGGGAGGACGAGTAAGAGAAGAAGAGATGACCAAGGAGGAGGCGCTGCGGCTGTGGGAGCAGGCGCGCCCGGTGGAGGTGGAACGCCGGCGCCGGGAGAGCAGCGTGCTGTCCGTGCGCCTACCCTCCCACGTCTTCGACGAGCTGGTTCGGGAAGCCCGGTGGCAGGGCAAAGGGCCGGCGACGCTGGCGCGGGAGCTGATCGAGGAGGGACTCGCCCAGCGGGAGCAGGCTTCGTTGCCACTGCTGCTTGAGCGGCTCGCTGAGCGGCTCCGGAGCCTGGAGGCGCAGTCGCGGGTCCGGTTCGCTGAAACGCCCCCGGGGGTGGTGGTCCAGCGTGCTGAGTCGACGACGTGGGTGGGGGGGTGGGCCCGGCGTCCGAGCCGGCCAGGAGCATTCGTGCGTCAGCCCACCGAGAACCCAGCCCACGCACACACAAGCATCGCGGGCAGGTCGGTGCAGTGAGGACGCCCGAGGAGCTGACAGAGGACTGGCGGGTAACGGTCCTACTGTGCGACTTCGCGGAGGTCGCCGACGGTAAGCTCTACCTCCTGGGGGGAGGCTGGAGCCTCTGCGGGCCGGGCCCCTTCCAGCACGGGCTCGCGATCAAGGTGGAAGTCCCGTGGAACGAGGCGAACCGGCCGCACGTGCTCGAGGGCGTCCTCAAAGACGCTGACGAACGGCCCGTGAAGGTGGGAGAGCCGCCAGCCGAGCTCCGTTTCCGGGTGGAGTTTGAGGTGGGACGTCCCCCCGGCCTGCCGGCCGGCACAGCCCTGGACGTCCCCCTGGCCGTGAACTTCGGCCCCTTGGAGCTCCCGCCAGGGGCCGCGTACTTCTGGGCTGTGAGCATAGACGGCCGGGAGGTTCAACGGGTGAGGTTCAGGACGCGGCAGCCCGGCTGAATCACGGGGTGGGGCGTGGCTGACCAGACCACAGGTAGCACAAAGGGAGGACGGCTCGCCGTCAAAGTTAGGAAGCCGCAGGCAAAGAGGCTCTGGCGCAGCTATCGCGTGCTGGAGTCTGCGATTGAAACTTGCAAGCATCTTCTTAACATCTACGACGCGCTTCAAGTACAGAGGGGCGGTGGCGCGCCTAAAACGGAGGAGCAGGATTTGTTACGCACGATGGTGGTCATGGCGGCAGCAGGCCTCGACGGAATGCTGAAGCAGCTGGACGGCGAAGCCCTGATAGGCGTCATCCAGCGTTCGACTAAAGCCAGAACCGCTATGGAGGAATATTTGAGTCGAAGGCTCAGCCGAGGAGCGGATGGCGGCGCACTTGATGCTAGATTACTGGCTCGCCTTTTGATGAGTAGCAACCCGGTAGCTGAGGCCGTAAGTGTGTTATTGGAGGAAGATGTGAGAGGTCGAAGCATGCAGTCCTATGAGCAGCTGATGCGAGTGCTAGGTTATTTGGGAGTGAGCGAGGACATCGTGAGAAAACGGGAGACGGACTTGCGTAATGCGTTCAAGACGCGAAACCAGATTGTGCACGAAATGGACGTAGAGGAAAGTTCGGGGCCCCGCATCCGGCGACCCAGACAGCGGAAAGATATGCTGGAAAAGACCCACGCGCTGTTAGAAGTAGCGAGCGGCATACTGCGTGAAATCGACGCGATATTGAGTGGTAAATAGAGGTGCTTCCCGCGGCGTGCCGGTGCCTAGCTGAGGCCGACTTCCCCATCGCCGAGGTGTCGAAGCACTCGGCACGGGAGAAGTCCATCCGCCACGGACATCCGAGTACGGTCCACCTGTGGTGGGCGCGGAGGCCGCTGGCGGCGTGCCGGGCGGTGCTGATGGGGCTGCTTTTACCGGATCCTTGCGATCCGCGGTGCCCGGAGGGCTTCAAGCAAGAGGCGCGTCGGTTGCTGGGGCGGGTGCGGGGCGTGGGCGAGGGTGACGAGGCGCTGCGGCGGGCGTTGCTCGGCTTCATCGCGGACTTCAGCAACTGGGAGAACTCGGCGAACCCGGTGTTTCTGGAGACGGCTCGGGGACTTGTCAGGGCGGCGTACCCCGACGGGCCGCCGCTGGTGGTGGATCCGTTCGCGGGCGGGGGGAGTATCCCGCTCGAGGCGCTGCGCGTGGGCTGCGAGGCGTTCGCCAGCGACCTGAACCCCGTGGCCTGCCTGATCCTGAAGGTCCTGTTGGAGGGCATTCCGCGCTACGGCCGGGCGCGGCTCCGGGTGCCGACGCCGGACGGGGGCGTGGAGGAGGTCGAGGGGCTGGCCGAGGCCGTCCGCCGGGTGGGCGGGCTGGTGAAGGCGCGGGCGGAGGAGGAGCTCGCTGAGTTCTACCCGCCGGACCCGGACGGCGCCCGGCCCATCGCCTACCTGTGGGCACGCACGGTGCGGTGCGAGGCACCGAAGTGCGGCGCGGAGATCCCGCTCGCGCGATCCTTCTGGTTGTCGAAGAAGGCAGGCCGCCGCCGGGCGCTGCGCTACCGGGTCGTCCGACCCGCGGGCCGGCCGCCCGAGGTTGTCTTCGAGATCTTCGAGCCCAAGAGCGAGGCGGAGGTGCCCAAGGGCACCGTCTCGCGGGGAAACGCCACGTGTCCCGCGTGCGGGACGGTGCTGCGGGTGGAGCGGGTGCGGGCACAGCTTTCGGCCCAGCGCGGCGGAGCGGACGTCGTATTTGATCAGCAGGGTAGGCGCGTAAGTGGAGCGCGGCTGCTGGCCGTCGTCACCGTGCGGCCCGGCGAGCAGGGGCGGCACTACCGCCTGCCGACGGAGCGGGACTACGAGGCGGTGTGGAAGGCCCAGCGGCGGCTGGACCGGCTCCTGGAGCGGTGGCGGAACTCGCCCTCTGAGGGGCTGTGCCCGGTGCCGGACGAGCCCTTGCCTCCGGAGGGAACACTCGGATTTCGTGTGCAGAAGTACGGCATGCGCACCTGGGGCGACCTGTTCACAGCGCGGCAGAAGCTGGCACTGGCGACGCTGGCCCGCGGGGTGCGAGAACTGGACCCTCACCCCGACCCTCTCCCTGAGGGAGAGGGAGGCAGAGTGCCGGAGGCAGTTCGGTTAGCGATGGCGCTGGTGGTGAACCGGTGCGCGGACTACCTTTCATCGCTATGTTCGTGGCACTTACCCGGCGAGAAAGTGAACCACACGTATGGGCGGCAAGCCCTCCCTATCGTTTGGGATTTCTGCGAAGTATTCCCACTGTCAGATAGCACCGGCAACTACGACGGGGCCCTTGAATGGGTCGCCGAGGTCATCGAAGCCTGGCCAGGCTCCCCAAGCGGTCAGGCGCAGGTCGCCGACGCCACGGAGCACCCCCTCCCCGACGACGCCGCCACGGTCTGGTTCACCGACCCGCCGTACTACGACGCGGTCCCCTACGCCGACCTCTCTGACTTCTTTTTCGTGTGGCTGAAGCGGACTCTCCCCGGACATCCGCTGCTGCGGGACCCGTTCGATCCGGAAAACGGGCTCACACCGAAGACCGCGGAGATCGTCCAGAACGAAGCCGTCAGGCTGAACGGCCAGGTGAAGGACCGGGCGTTCTTCGAGGAGGGCATGGCGCGCGCCTTCCGCGAGGGCCGCCGGGTCCTCCAGGACGACGGCATCGGCGCGGTGGTGTTCGCCCACAAGACCACGGAGGGCTGGGAGGCGCTGCTATCGGGGCTCATCCGGGCCGGCTGGACGGTCACCGCGTCCTGGCCCATCACCACCGAGATGGGCTCGCGCCTGCGCGCGCGGGAGTCCGCGGCGCTCTCGGCCAGCGTCCACCTGGTCATCCGCCCCCGTCCGGACGACGCTCCGGTGGGCGACTGGGGTGGGATACTGCGCGAACTCCCCCGCCGCGTGGGCGAGTGGATGGACCGGCTTCAGGGCGAGGGGATCCGGGGAGCCGACCTGGTCTTTGCGTGCATCGGCCCCGCCCTGGAGATCTTCAGCCGCTACTCCCGGGTCGAGACCGCCGAGGGACGCGAGGTCACGCTGGCCGAGTACCTGGAGAAGATCTGGGAGGTGGTGGGCCGGGCGGCCCTACAACAGGTGCTGGGCTCCGGGGACGGTGGGGCCGGGGCGCTGGAGGAGGACGCGCGCCTGACGGCTCTGTTCCTGTGGACGCTGCAGAGCACGAACCGGCTCGAGGCGGAAGAGGAGGAGGCCGGGGACGAGGAAGAGGAGGCGGAGTTGGAGGAGGAGGACGAGGAGGCGCCGGCGCGCCGGGCGGGCGGCTTCAGCCTGGTCTTCGACGTGGTGCGGCGGTTCGCCCAGCCGCTCGGCATCCGGCTGCCGGAGTGGGAGGGCCGCGTGATCGAGACGAAGAAGGGCGTGGTGCGGCTGCTCTCGATCCGCGAGCGGGCGAAGGTGCTGTTCGGCCGGGAGGGGGCGGACCTGGTGGCGCAGAGGATCGAGCGCGCCCCGCGCGGGCCGGTGCAGCTGGAGCTGCTTCTGGGCGGCGGGGCGTCCGTGCCGGAGGTGCGCGTGCAGGGTGGGAGGAGAGGGAGGGTGCGGTCGCGCCGCCTTCCGGACGGCAGCCAGGAGTACGCCGCGTCGCGCGGGGCGACCACCCTCGACCGCGTGCACACCGCCATGGTCCTCCAGGCCGCGGGCCGGGCCAACGCCCTGCGGGCACTGCTACGGGCAGAGCTGGACCGGGGCCCCGAGTTCCTGCGCCTGGCCAACGCCCTGGCGGCCCTCTATCCTAAAGGCAGTGAAGAGAAGCGGCTGGTGGAGGCGATGCTGTTGGCCGTGCCGAGGTAGGCTTTGCCCCAAGAGGAGATCGAATATATCCTCACGCCGCATGCCAGGTTTGAAATGCGGCGCCGCGGCATCGATGAGGAGGTCGTCCGGCAAGTCATGGCGCGGCCAGAGCAGCACTTCAACCTCCGGCCCGGCCGTGCGGTCCGACAATCCCGGATGGAGATGGAAGGGAAGACGTACCTCGTGCGCGTGGTCGTGGATGTGGACCGGACCCCGGCGGCGGTCGTGACAGTCTATCGCACCAGCAAGATCTCGAAGTACTGGAGGGAATGAGCATGAAGGTGATTTACGATCCGAGGACGGACACGCTCAGCGTGATCCTCCGCGAGGGCGTCCCCGTCAGCGAAAGCGACGAGGACAAGCCTGGAGTGATTCTTGATTACGACGAGCAGGGCAATCTCGTCTCGCTGGAAATCCTCGACGCGTCCAGACGAGTCACCGAAGCTCGGCGGGTGGAGTTCCAGACGGTGGAGTGATTCGGGTGGATCCCTGGTACAAAGTAGTGACTCCGCGCAAGGAGGTCCGCGAGGGCCGGTCCTTTAACCCGGACGAGTTTGCTATCGCGCTGGAGCAGGTGGTGGCCGGCAGGGCGCCGGCGGACTACCAGGATCCGGCGCAGTTCTTCGCGCGGACGTGTTTTACCACCGCTCTGAAGCAGCACCTCGCCCTGGTGTTGCGACGGCTCCGCGGTGAGACGACAAATACCGCCCCGGTGCTGACGCTCGTCACGCAATTCGGAGGCGGGAAGACGCACACGCTGACCGCGCTCTATCACCTCGTTCGATGCGGCGACACGGCACGGTCGCTTCCCGGCGTTGGTGCCGTTCTGGACGAGCTCGGGATCTCTGCTGTACCAGAGGCCAGGGTGGCGGTGTTCGTTGGGAATGCGTGGGACCCACGGCCCGGGCTGGAGACGCCCTGGCTGGAGATCGCGCATCAGCTCGCGGGAGACCGGGGTTTGGACATCCTGGGGCCACGGGCTAAGGAGGCTCCTCCCGGGACGGAC
>VAPR01000071.1_pt1 | contig 66300 bp, 58 predicted proteins | sample 3380701 | NCBI WGS metagenome assembly VAPR01 (sample SAMN11536904, study PRJNA540576) | hot springs metagenome | isolation source: hot spring wet sediment | place: Spain: Lobios | collected 2014-01
ATGCCTGCGGGGAAGACTGCGGCAGCTATTGCCCGCCAGCAGTCCTAAATCGTTATGCGCAGGAGCGGCGAGAGCATGAAGAAGTGCCGGGTTTCAAACGGGCGCAGAGGACGCAGTGGCGTTGCGTACTTCCCCTCCAAGTACAGCCATCGCCCGACAATCGGTACGTACGCTCGCCCCAGCAGGATTTGGTTAGAGTACTGCAGCGCAATCCCGAAGGGAAAGGTGCTCTGGTTGCGGTACTCCAGGCGCAGGTAGAGCCAATCGCCGAACTCCCGGGGTTTGTACGTTTGCAGACCTTCGACCCCGTCACGTACCAGCGCAATGCGCCCATCGTTCTGCCGGAGCAGTGCTGCCTCGCGGATTTCGGCGTAGCTGATGCCAACGTCCAACCGGAAGAAATGGATAGGGCGCTCGGGATTGAGCCACCAGTTGTAGAACAGAGTCCACTGCCCTGTGGCATGCAAGAGGGGCACGACGGTATCGGGCTCAATGGTCCAATCGGGATTTTCGGCACGCAGAGGGTCCCGCTCTGGTCCTATGGGCAGTCGAGCGTACGTTGTAGGATTGATGCTGCGTGTAGGGTCAACGCCGCGCAGTGGCATTTCAATTGCCAAGCGGGTCCCTGCCTGGGGGGAGAACGGGAGGTAGAAGTCAACGCCAGCAACCAGGTAACCACCGTCAACGGTGTTGAGTTTCCGCGTTGGGATAAGTCCGCCAAGGAAATTCGGGTCCAGCCCACCGGTGACCCGATAGCCGCCTCCTAACTGGATGTCCAGGAGGTGGGGGATAGCTTTCTGCGTGCGCTCATCTCGGTTCTGGATGAGCGGACGTTGGAGGAGCACCCGTGCGATGCCAGCAGACCAGAAGTGGTATCCGATAGCATCGGCGCCAATACTTGCTCGCAGCCAGAATCCGCTATTGCCCAGCTTGAGGTTTTGCTCGAACGCTGATACCGAAATAGCATGCCCCACATGAGTGGGCATCTGGAAGTTGATGATAGCTTCGGCTTGTGCCGGAGTCGGAGGGACACTCGGTGGGATGTCCTCGTAGCAGTAGCGGCGTTGCGGGTCTGCTAAGAAGGAAGCCAGACTCCGCATGTTGGCTTCAATCTCAGAAGAGACCATCTTAGCAGTGCCGCACTCAATGAGGAGGATTTCAAACTCTTCACCAGCCCGGCGGAGCGTTGGAGCTGCTGTGACAACGATATGCTGCATGTCCAGTTGCTCCTCCGGGTAGCCCAGCAGCAGGAAGGTTTGGTGAATCTGAATCATCAGGTTGGGTTCGCAGATACGCCAGCGCGGGAAGTAGCGGAGAATGTTCGGATCGATGGTTTTCAACGCCGTGATCGCCGTTGTATAGTCAGGGGGCGTGCTCACAGTACTGCCAGCCGGTTGGGATTGCTGCCCATAGAGGCCAGCGGTGAGGAAGCCCGCTGTGCATGCAAGAAGCAGCCACCGCGTCATTGCCGTGTCCTCAGAAGTTCAACACCAGGCGCGCTGATGGAAGGAAGAGGGTTGAGCTCTCCCAGGGGCGCGGGTCGCGCAGCAGGCAGCTAAACAGGCGCCCATCAAAGCGGAGAGCAAAGCTGCGAGTAATTGGGATTTGGAGCCATACCGTGCCCAGTACGGTCCCGTCAAAGTACTGCACACTAAAGCCGTACGGAGTGCTCACCTTGGTTGCCATGAAGTCCACCCCACCACTGATGCCTCCGATGGTTTCACTCTCTTCTTTGACGAAGCGCCGGATGACTTCGCGATCGGCCGTTGTATCCGTGCGCTCTGCCCACGTCTCGGCTCCGTAGAGGGTAGCGCCGAGCTGGAAGCGGAAGAAGTAGTCCTTGTCCACAGCAATAGCGAACGAGTAGTGGAGTTGTCCGTGGTAGCGGATGAGGTAATCGGCATACCGCTGGAGCTTTTCGTTCCAGAGTTGGTGGTCAGAGGCTTTGGCATCTCCGAACACGTAGGAGCCCGACGCGTGGAAGACGCCACCGTTGTAGATAAGTTTGACGGGAAAATCAACTGTCCCGTACAGTCCCCAGCCAGCAACAGTCAACCGCGGCTGAACACCCAGTTTGGATGACAGCTCGCCCCAGCCTCGGGTTGGCAGGACCAAGCCCAATCGGGCACTGCTCCAGAGGGCATTGAGAGTCAAGCGCTGCGACCACACCGAGGGGTAGTTCAGCTCTTGGAGCCCGTAGCGTAGCTCAATCCCCAGCCGTGGGAGGGACTGGTTGTAAATGCGCTGTCCTTCCTCGGCAGTCTCGGTTGCTTCTACAGCTTCTTCGGGGATGGTGTAGTAGCGGTACTGGATGAGGTCGGGAAAGCTGACTGTCAGCTCGCTGGGATGGGTGTAGTCAAGTGGCTGCCCTTCGGAGATGCGCAGGTAGGTTTGGACGTTATCTTCCACAACGGGCTCAGCATTCCCGACTGTGGGCGGGGCGAACTGGGTGTCCTCGTCCCCAATACCCTGAGCTTCCAACGTCACGTTCTCAACAGCGCCTTGCACAATGGCGTTAGCCAGGTAGTCGTACAGCGTTGCTGATGGGGAGTTCGGTGGGGCAGCAATGCGGCGTAATTCGTTGAAGAGGAGGATGTCGGCATCTTGGACGCTCCGCAAGTCGCGGGCGATTGTGCGAGAGCGGTCGCGCGTTTTGATGAAGGCAATGATGCTGAAGGGCTCACCCGGACGGTAACGCGTGGTGACAACGAAGGCGTTCTTGAACGCGTTGCAGTTGTTCTGCATAACTTGCACAGCGTACTTGACAGCCTCGATTGTTTCGGCGCGGTTGACGATACCCGGTGGTACACCGTCCTCCTCCCGCAGTTTGCGGAGGACCTCCTGAATATCGGCAGCACAGCCTTCCAACGTCACGCGGTCTTGGATCTGCTGGTACAGCGAGGGATTGGCGGATTGCAAGTTCGCTACAACTTCTGGTGCTTTCGGCATTGGATTGAGGAGCTCCTGGATGTCGGCAAACACCTGCCCTTCCAGCCGGAAGACGGAAACGGTGCTATAGCGGTAGTTTTTGAACTTGCGCAGGATAGCGCGGAGCTCGGCATCCTGTGCGTGGAGCACCTCACTACTGCAGAGGAACGCCAGCATGCTCACGAGGAGGAGTCTGCGGAGCGTTGTCGGTCGCATTGCCATCTGTATGCAGGTGTGCGACATGTATGCCGTTAGTACGAAATCGGGATGTTGGGGATGGCGGCACGTCCCTCGCGCGACTCTGCGCCGTTGATGGGGTTACGCGCCTTTGCTGTGATGAGCAGCGAGACTGTGCCATCCAAGCGCCCGCGCCGAACCGGGATAGGTCCATCCAGCCGGATGCGTACCTCGTACGTGTTTGCACCCGATCGCTGGATAGAGGCGCTTGCCTTATAGTTCGGAATATCGGCTCGGGTAATCTGAACCCGCACATCTTTGATGTCTTCCGGCGAAGCTTGGCGCTGGACGTCCACGAAGGGAGGCAGGATGGCAATGCCTGTCACCAGAATCTCGGGGTTTCGGGGGTCGATGGTCGGGTCTATCTTGATGTCACTGACAGAGATGCGCGGGGCTCTCTGCTGTGGTGTGCTGCTGCCTTCATAGAGGGTAACGACTTCGCCCGTATAGGGGTTCTGCCATGCGACGCGGACAGTCACTGTGCTGGCAGAAGCGGGGATTTCGCGTTCTGCCTGCAAGCCAGGGACAACGGGCTGTTGGTCAGTGCCGCCAATACTGATACTGGTTCGGAACTGCGCCGCAGGGATTTTACCCGCAGAGCTGGGCTCGGCGCTGACCTGGAAGGTGTAGCCGTAGTAGAGGTTGTTCTGCAGCAGGGCATCGATATCCTGCGCGTTGTTCAGGCGGCTGGGGAAAACAACAAGGCGTGCCTCAGAGGTGGCTTGTTTACCGGCAATGTTGGTGTGAGTGATGCGGATGGTGTACTGCCCAGCAGAGATGGGTTCGGGAATCTGCACTTCGAACTTGTGGTTCGTGGCGCCGCCGGCAGCTGTTGCACCGGCAACAAGCTCTGGACCCAGATCAGCCAGCCGGAAGGGCAGAGGTGGTTGGATGGTTACCGTCGGTGGCTTCCCGCCCGGGGTGATAGGACCAGCGGTGAAGGGGATAACGGTACGCTGGGCTTTGTCAAAGGAATAGAACTCCTCTTGTGCCAGGAACACTTTCGGGTCCGCTGGCGGAGGCACGGCAGGCTTGATGACGCGGATGTCAATGGCGATGCTGGAGCGGTTCTGTTCAAATCCGGCAGATTGCCCTGGAGCTAACAGGCGGGCAATGTAGCCGTAGAGTTCTAGCTTGTTCACGACCTCAGGAGCTTTATCGGGGAACTCTCGCTGGGCGTACTCCATGGAGGCGTGCAGGCGGTTCAGAAACTCTTCTGCGTCGATCTGCCCAGCAATGAGCTCATCGGCAGAGGGAGGATTGTAGGCATCCAGCTCGTACTCAAGCTCCCGCTTGACCAGTTGGAGGTCCTTGACCTTAATCTGCACGGTGCCGATGTTGACGGTCTCCTCGCCCGTCAGCTCCAACGGCTTATCGCCTTGGATACCTAGGATGCGGTTGGTTCGGGAGGCAAAGCGCAGCTTGTACCAGCCTGGCTGTGGTGGCGGCTGGAAGCGGACGGCGAAGATGCGTTTCTTGATGCGTCCGCCGTTCTGCTGTGCGCGCTCTAAGGTCCGTTTGTGGTCGTACCAGTAGATGCTGTCTTTGGCAGCAGCGTCCGGTGGCGCAAAGCGGCGTAAGTCCCCAATGTTGATGGTGTAGGCTTTGTAGGCCGGTGTCCGATAGTCTTTCGTCTGTGTTAGGTCCAACTCCAAGCGTCGCATTGCCAGGAGACGCCAGGGAGAGCCGTCAACTTCAGGACCAATGGGTTGTCCTTCGGTGAAGCGTTCCCATCGGAGCTGACGCAAGGTATCGTCAGAGGGGAATGGCGGCGGCTGCTCGGGGTTGGGGCTCGGGTGGTAGAAGATTTGGTAATCCAGCTCCTGCACATTAGCCAAACGGATGAGCGTTGCCAGTCGTTGGCGGGCCTCTTCAGGGTCGAGACCTTCGGGGATCTCAATCCCGCTGACGTCGGTGACACCGACTTCAACTTCGTAGTAGCGGTCCTGGCGGATTTGTGTCCCTGTTCCCGTCTGCAGGTAGCCTTCGGCGATGGTGATTTCGTCCTTCGGGCGTGTGCTGATGCCCTCGGTCCCTGTGCCGACCTGCAACTGGGAGAGGATACTCTGCACGATGCGCATAGACTCTTTCTGCTTCTTGAGCAGGTGCTCTTCGGCATCATCGCGCTCGACAATGATGAGCAGCAGCTCCAGCACGACGGCTAAGTAGAGCACGAAGTAGACCTTACCTGGACCGCCACCACGTGCCATTGGGAGTACCCTTTACGGACCGGACTGACCAACTCTCCTATTGCGGAGAACCATCCTGGGATGATTCGTCCGAATCTGAAGCTTTTGCCGAGTGGCAGCACTCGTGTTCATCCTCGGAGTGGCACTTATCGGCTGCGGCATTGGCAGCTTCGCGAGATTCGGCTGTGTGGCAGCAGCCATCGCCTTTGTGAGCTGCCGCGTGGGTGTTGGCTGCTGCGGCTTTTGTCGCGCAGCATGAGGCTTCGGATTTTGCTGCCTTTGCTTTGCTGGCGCAGCCGTCGTGCGCGTACGTGCTCACGGCATATACCGTGCTGAAAGCAGCAATGAGGAGAGCGCTGAGGATTCGCATTAGGGACGTGCTCCTTGTTGAACAAAAGGCTTTCACGAACAGCGTGCAAATATAGTGCAGCGCTGCCATAGCCAGCTCACGCTTGCCAGACGAAAGCGGAGCGGTCTGAGATAACTCTCCCACGCTCCCGCAGAGCTTCTTCCAGGTAGAGAGGGAGGGCAAACATTGCTGCGTGGAGGCGGGCGGAGTAGTAGCGCGTCTGCAAGCCCCGGCTGTGGTAACGGGTCTCCAGGTCCACCGGCGAGAGCGCCAGCGGATCGGCGCTCTTAGCAGCGATGACGAATGCCCACGGCAACTGAAACGAGTACACAAACGCCCAGTACACCCGGACGAGCGGGAAGACCTCCTGCAGCGTACGTGCTAAGCTGGCGACGAAGTCTGGGTAGATAGGATCGGCGCTCCCGGCTTGGGCAACGAAGAGTCCGTTATCACTCAGCCGGCGGGCGAGCTGGTGGTAGAACTCCACGGTGAAGAGCATAACGGAAGGTCCGCCTTCAACAGGCTCGGTGAGGTCTGAGATGATGACGTCATAGCTTGCTTCGGGGGCAGCTTCCACGTATGCGCGGGCGTCCCCGTAGTGGAGCTGGGCTCGCGGGTGTGAGAAGCAGCCCTGGTGCCATTCCGGCAACAGTTCTCGGCAGAGCTCAACGAGCTCCCGGTCAATATCCACCATCGTTGCCAGCTCAACCGAGGGATGGCGGAGGACCTCCCGTAACGTAGCACCTTCACCGCCGCCCATGATGAGCACGCGGCGGGGTTCCGGATGGGTCAGCAGCGCAGGATGGACGAGCGCTTCGTGGTAGATGAACTCGTCAACTTGAGCTGATTGGATGCGCCCATCTAAGAAGAGCGCTTTCCCCAGTGCTGGGGCGCGGACGATCTCCACCCGCTGGTAGGCAGTTGTGCCGCTGTAGAGGACTTCCTCAACGCGGTAGTGGAACTCCAGGTGCTCGGTGTGCTGGTCAATAATCCAGATGCCGCTTGCCATCGGGGTTCTCAGGAGCAGCCGCTTGTGGTACCACAATCCTCGCAGACGGCGCAGCTTCCGCTTTGGCGCATGCGCATAGAACCGCACACAGGGCAGGATTCGCCAGTGTACCCCCGGGCTTTCGCCTCGGCAACACGGCGGGCATAGGCACCATTGGTACCTACGCCATCGGCTGCTACCAGTTCAGGTTCTTCTTCAGGGCGTGGGCTCTCCCACTCGGTGATGCGAGTAACTGCTGGCGGCGTCGGCGGCTGCGCCGGTGATGCTGGCTTCGTGCTGGAAGAGACTCCTGCTGCGGGTTGGACCCCAGCGCTGGAGGATTCCGGCGGTGGTGGTGCAGATGGCGTCACATGCGGTGGTACCTCGTCGACGGCTTTGACATGGACGAAGTCGGTCCGTCCCAGATAGTCGTATGCCAGAGAACGGAAGACGTAGTCCAGGACGGAGGTGGCGTACTTGATTGCTTCGTGTCCCTCGACGGGACCAGAGGGCTCAAAGCGGGTGAAGGTGAAGGTATCCACCAGCTCTTCCAGGGGGATGCCGTATTGGAGTGCCTTCGAGGCGAGCACGGCGAAGCAGTTGAGCAGCCCTTTGAAGGAGGCGCCTTCTTTGTACATGTCGATGAAGATTTCGCCCAGCGTGCCGTCTTCGTACTCGCCGGTACGGAGGTAGACTTTGTGCCCGCCGACGTAGGCTTCGCGGACGAAGCCATGGCGTTTCTTCGGCAGGCGGCGCCGCTGCGGGCGTTGGTAGACGATGCGCTCGACGATGCGTTCCTGGACCTCGCGCGGGCCTTTGGTTTCATCCAGCGTGTCTTCGTCGCCGAGCATGACAATTTCATCCTCCAGCTCCTGGGCAGCGGCAGTGCTGAGTGGCTGCGAGAGCTTGGAGCCGTCCCGATAGAGAGCAATGGCTTTGACGCCCAGCCGCCAGGCTTGGAGGTAGACTTCAGCAATATCAGCAACGGTTGCCTCAGCGGGCATGTTGACGGTCTTTGAGATAGCCCCGGAGATAAAGGGCTGTACGGCTGCCATCATGCGGACGTGCGCCAGGTAGTCAATGTAGCGTGTCCCTCGCTTGCCACACTTGTTGGCGCAGTCAAACACGGGCAGGTGCTCCGGACGTAGGTGAGGTGCGCCCTCTACCGTCATGGTACCGCAAACGTACTCGTTGGCAGCCTCGATCTCCTCGGCTGTAAAGCCCAGGGCTTGGAGCAGGTCGAAGTTGGGATCGGCAAGTTGCTCGCGGCTGAACCCCAGCCGGAGGCAGAATTCTTCGCCCAGTGTCCACGGTGTGAAGGCAAAGCGGATGTCAAAGACTGTGGGCAGGAGTGCCTCGATGAGTGCCAATTCCTTGTCCGTGAAGCCTTTCTGGCGGAGCTGTTCGTGCGTAATCGTCGGGCAGCCTACCAGGGTTCCATGTCCGACGCAGTAGGCGACAATGTCGCGGATTTGTTCCTCCGTATAGCCCAGTCGGCGGAGAGCTTTCGGCACGGACTGGTTGACGATTTTCAGGTAGCCGCCGCCAGCGAGCTTTTTGAACTTCACCAGTGCGAAATCGGGCTCAATGCCGGTGGTGTCGCAGTCCATGAGCAGTCCGATAGTTCCCGTGGGGGCAATCACGCTCACTTGGGCATTGCGGTAGCCGTAGCGCTCGCCCAATTCCAGGGCACGGTCCCATGCTTGGCGAGCGGCGTGCAGGAGGTAGTCAGGGCAGTACCGCGGATCGATGCCCATTGGGGCAATGCTCAAGCCTTCGTACTCGTGGGGTGGGGCGTTGTAAGCAGCGCGACGGTGGTTGCGGATGACGCGCAGCATCGGTTCACGGTTTTCCGCAAAGCGGGGGAAAGGACCCAGTTGGCGCGCCATCTCTGCAGAGGTTGCATACGCTTCCCCTGTCATCAAGGCGGTAATAGCACCGGCAATTGCCAGTGCCTGCGGGGAGTCGTAGGGAATGCCCATGACCATAAGGAGGGCGCCCAGATTCGCGTAGCCGAGCCCCAGTGTACGGAATTCGTAGCTCCGGCGGGCTATTTCCTTGGAAGGATACTGAGCCATGAGCACGGAAATCTCTAGCACGATGGTCCATAGGCGTACCGCATGGCGGAAGTCGTCCACGCGGAAGAGCCCCGTCTCTTCATCGTAGAACTTCAGCAAGTTGAGGCTTGCCAGGTTGCAAGCAGTGTCGTCCAGGAAGAGGTATTCTGAGCAAGGGTTTGAGGCGTTGATGCGCCCGGAGTTCGGGCAGGTATGCCATTCGTTGATGGTTGTGTCAAACTGCAAGCCGGGATCGGCAGATTTCCAGGCTGCCAGCGCGATTTTGTACCAGAGATCGCGCGCCCGCACGGTACGGCAGACCCGCCCATCGGTGCGCCAGCGGAGGTCCCACGTTCCATCCTGGAGGACAGCATGCATGAACTCATTCGGGACTCGGACCGAATTGTTAGCGTTCTGCCCACTGACGGTGGCGTACGCTTCGCCTTCGTAATCCAGCGTGAAGACCGGAAAATCCAGCTTCGTATAGCCTTGCTCCACAAGAGCTAATGTGCGCAGGATGTACGCTCGTGGGATCCCACGGTGGAGGGCACGGCGGATGAGCGTCTGGAGCCGTTGGTTCGTGCGCCAATCCGTCCCGCGGGCAACGGCTTCGTCCATGATAGCCTGCAGGAACGTTGCGCAGATGCGGGAGCCGGTGACGAGTGCGGCAACTTTCTCTTCCTCGCGGGCTTTCCACTCGATGAACTCCTCAATGTCGGGGTGGTCAATGTTGACGATGACCATCTTTGCGGCGCGGCGGGTTGTGCCTCCGGATTTGATAGCGCCAGCGGCGCGGTCGAAGATCTTCAGAAAGCTCATCAGCCCTGACGAGACGCCTCCGCCAGAGAGTGGTTCCCCGGCGGCTCGCAGCGGGGAGAAGTTTGTACCGGTGCCAGCTCCATACTTGAAGATGCGGGCTTCGCGGGTGAGCAGGTCAAAGATGCCGCCTTCGTTGACGAGGTCGTCCTGGATGGACTGGATAAAGCAGGCGTGGGCTTGGGGACGGGAGTAGGCGTCCTTGGAGCGCTGCAGCCGACCGGTCTGCGGGTCGACGTACCAGTGCCCTTGGGGCTTCCCTGTGATGCCGTATGCGTAGGCCAAGCCTGTGTTGAACCACTGCGGCGAATTCGGCGCTGCCATTTGCGCCAGCAGCATGTAGACCAGCTCGTCGTAGAATGCCTGGGCATCCTCAGGAGTATCAAAGTAGCCGTACTGCTCTCCCCACCACCGCCAGCACCCAACGAGGCGGTGGACAACTTGCTTGATGGAGCGCTCCGGACCCAGTACGGGCTTGCCTTCAGCATCAACGAGAGGATTGCCGTGCTCATCGTACTGGGGAACGCCCGTTTTGCGGAAGTACTTCTGCGCCAGAATGTCGGTGGCAACCTGTGACCAGTGGGTGGGGACTTCCACGTTGTGCATTTCAAAGACAACGGTGCCATCAGGGTTGCGGAGGACCGAGGAGCGCCGTTCGTAGGAGAAGTACTCGTAAGGGTTCTGACCAGCTTCCGTGAAGCGACGGGGGATCTTCATGGGTGCTGCAGTGGGGATTGTGAGACGTACAACCGCCCAAACATATCGGCTGCCCCTACGGACAGGCGTCATCCGGGGCAGCGGCAAAATTACGGGTAGCCGGTTAGCCCGTGCGCCCTGCTGCGAGTTTATCCTCAACCGAACGCACAGCGGCTTCCAGCGAGGGTTCACGGTCGGAGCGCATCTCTACCTTGAGCCAGAGGCTGATGCGCTGGACCCCCTGCTCAGTGAGCCGTTCAAAGCAGCGCTGGAGGGCAGCACAGAGACTGTCCCACTCGCCTTCTACATTCGTGCCATGTGCATGGAGCTGGCACCGCAGCCCCGCCTCTTGGAGGGTCTGCACACACGTTGCAATGTACGCCGAGAGCGACATCCCTACCCCAATCGGTGTAATGCTGACCATTCCGCTGATTTTCATCGTGCATCCTCCTGCCCTGGGCGACATCAGCGATTGCAAAATACGGGATGCAGCAGTGCCGTGCACCCGGAGCACAAGGGGGTCACTCTGCAGTGGTTGGAAATACCGGGACCGGCGGGCGATTCCACGGGATGCGCTCCAAGGCTGTGATGGCCCAGAGGCTATCGCGGCGGAGGAGTGCAAAGCGGAGAGTTTGCCGGTAGTCTATCTCCAGCCAGACGGTAGCAGTTGTGCCAAGAGTATCGGTGCGGGTAAAGGTAACGGGCAGCCTTGCCACGAGCCGCCCCAGGCGCTCAATATCGGGGAAAAGCTCGTAGCGCTGCTCAGCCAGAAGGGGAGTGCCGTCGCTGGAGGCTAGGAGAGCGGTAGCGTCGGCAATGCGGCCGCTGTCGAGGGCGAGTTTGAACAGCAGAGCGGTTCCCAGCGGGCTCGTGCGCCCTGGTAGGACAGGTTCCCGGCGCACCGGAGCGAACGTTTCGCAGGCACTGAGCAGGAGACTCAAGCAGAAGGCGAGCGGACGTACCTTCATAGCCCGAAGAACTGTATCGTGACCGTGGTGGCTTCCACGACCGCAGGCGATGGTTGTCGCATGGGGTGGTCAACTCCGAGCGTGTGTCCGGTGTGAGGAATCACGTGCAGTGTAACCAGCCCAGGCGGAGCGAAAGCCATGAGTTCTTGTACTGAGCGAACGGGGACGGTGATGTCGTGCATACCGTGCACGATGAGCGTCGGGCATCGGAGTGCGGCAATTGCGCGCTGCAGGTTGTAGCGTTCAATGTTCGCCTCCAGGTCATCCAGGTACGAGACGTTCATGAACAGGATTTGGCTGGTGCGAGTGTGTGAGATTTCCAGCATGCCGCGCTGGCGCCAGCGTTTCTTTTGGCGCTCGGTGTAATGGTGGAACGTCGTCACCGGGGACCACAGCGCCAGGCGTTGGATGGACAGCTGAGGGTGTTCCCGCAGCGTAATCAACGCAACGCCAGCTCCACGGGAGTAGCCCAGCAGGAACATCTGCTTGTTCCAGCGCTTCCACCATGATGCGGGGGCTTCGACGGTGCGTTTCTGAAAGGCGGTGATGACGGTGAGTGTGTCAGCGATTTCCTGTCCGATAGTGTTGCGGGCGAAGAGTTCTGGGCGTTCAACGCGGTCGGAACCTTCTACGTAGCCGCTCAGCGAAAAGTTGAATGTCACAACACAGGCACCGCGTTGGGCAAATTCCGTTGCTACATACGGGAAGAAGCCCCAGTCTTTGAAGCCGGTGAAGCCGTGCAGCATGATAATCATCGGACCGCTGCCTCGGGTGGGCACCCAGCGCAAATCCCCCAGGATGCGTTCACCTGAGGTGCTGGGCAGCCAAAAGCGCTCGGTCACAACCGTCTGGGTGACCATACCCCCTGACTACTGTGAACGGGACTCAAAGTGGACGTTCAAGCGCTGCCGAACCCCGTTGCGGAGGATTTCCACCGTTGTCGTATCGCCGGGGGCGAAAGACTGCAGGGCTTGCATGAGGTCGTAGATGTTTCGGATGCGGTAAGACCCCACGGCAGTGAGGATGTCATCGGCTTGCAAGCCAGCGCGTTGGGCAGGGCTCCCCTGACTGACGCCGTTGATGCGGAGTCCATCGGGATGGTCTCCGTAGTCGGGAATGATGCCCAAGCGGACGCGCAGGCGCATGTCGCCGTGAATGCTGGCAGCAGCTTGAGTCTGCCGTGCATCGGGGCGTTCCGGTGCAGCAGCAACGGCGTGTACGAGGGCTTCCACGAAGTCCGTTATCCGTGCCATGCCTTCGTAGTTGAGCTTATCCCAGGTATCGCTGGGGCGATGGTAGTCGCTGTGCAGCCCCGTGAAGAAGAACAGGACCGGGAGCCCTCGGGCATGGAACGAGGTGTGGTCGCTGGGACCAAAGCCGCTCTCGGTGGCGGAGATGCTCAGACCGAAGAGTGGCGCCAGCGAATCCAGCAGAGGGCGCCATCGGGAGGAGCTGCCAACCCCGTGGACGATAAGGGTTGAATCTTTCAAGCGCCCCACCATATCCAGGTTGAACATCGCAATGGCGCTGTCCAGCGGCAAGATGGGATTCCGGACGTAGTAGCCCGAGCCCACGATACCGCGCTCCTCAGCGTTGAAGGCGATGAAGAGCACCGAGCGTGGTGGCCGGTTCTGGGCAAGGCGGCTTGCCAGTTCCAGGAGGACAGCGGTACCGGAAGCATTATCGTCAGCGCCAGGGTGGATAGCGGCTTCAGCCTTGCCAGCGAGGGAGCCAGAGCCGCCCCATCCCAGGTGGTCGAAGTGTGCCCCGAGGATGAGGTATTCGTGAGCCCGGCGCGGGTCGGTCCCCGGCAGGAAGCCGAGGACGTTCGGAACGTCTGCTTGCGAAGTCTGCAGTTCAACCGTGATGGTGGCACGAACTAGCGGTAGCTCGAAGCTTTGCGGCGTCAGTGTGCGGAGAATCTCCAGCTCGCGGGTGTAGAGTGAGCGGTCGCGTGGGAAGAGTTTTGCCGTTTCAGCCCGCCGGGCATGGATAACGGGGATGGAAGCTTGGGGCGACATCATGTCCGGGGACAGCGGGAGCAGCACGTTGGAGGAATCGCCCTGTGGGTCTACCAGGATGACAGCGGCGGCTCCGTGCTGCTCGGCGTTGGAGACTTTGTAGCGGAGCGAGGCGTAGCGCGGGTCGGCAGTCTTTTCCTCCTGCAGCTTTTCCCGCACCAGTTTCGAGCGGAGCCGCTCCTCCCAGGGAGTGCCACGGAGGATGAGTACGATTTTGCCGCGGGCGTCAATGCCGGCGTAGTCATCGTAGTTGCGCTCCGGCGCGGAGATGCCAAAGCCGGCGAAGACCAGCGTACCTGTGGCTGTTCCATTAGCGCTGAAGCTCAGCGGGACGAAGTCTTTCCCCGCGGTCCAGCGGATGCTGTACGAGCGCCACATGTCGCGGGGCAGGTCGATACGCTCAACCGTAATGGTGAATTCTGCCCGTGTCCCGGCACCAATGCGCAGCTCGGTGACCAGCGGGAAGGATTGGAAGTACGAGCCCTTCGGAGGCAGGAGTCCAGCGGTCTGGAAGTGACGGGCGATGTACTCGGCACCGCGCCGGTTGCCCTCCGAGCCTGGGGCGCGCCCTTCCAATTCGGGCGAAGCAAGGAAGCGAACGTGCTCTTGCAAGCGCTGTGCGGTGAGAGAACGCTGCTGCTCCTTTGCTGGTGCCGGTGCCCACGGGAGAAGCCAGGAAACAGCAAGCGCAAGCGCTGCAGAAAAGCGATAGCTTTGCATTCGGCACAGGGGTCGGCTCAACGGGCACGCAAAAATAGGGCTTTCCGAAGGCATCCGGGGAATGCAGGGGGAAACAGCAGCGGAAAGCTCCGTGCTGCGGCGTTTTGCCGGAGAGACGCTGGTCTATGGAGTGACGACGGTGCTTGTCCGCTTGGCAACATTCCTCTTGACCCCGCTCTACACGAATCTGCTGCGGCCGGCAGAGTTGGGCGAGGTCAGCTACCTCTATGCCCTTTTGGCATTTGCCAACGTGCTCCTCACGATGGGGTGGGAGTCTGCGTACATGCGCTTCGCCGTGGAACGCGAGGGGGAAGCGCGGCAGCAGGTCTTTGGGTTGGCTTGGAGTACGGTGGCTATCAATGCCGTCAGTGCTGGACTTCTCGTGTGGGGGGCTGCGCCGGTCGTTGCTCCGTGGCTGCAGTTACGGTATCTTGGAGAGGAAGGGCTGCGGGTGGCGGCGGCAATCGCTGTCTGTGACGCGCTGACCGTGGTACCGTTTGCCGAGCTCCGTCTGCGCCGGCAAGTGGGTGCTTTTGCGGCTCTCCGTCTGGGCAATATCGGACTCCTGGTGGTAGCAACGGTTGTCTGGCTCGTGGTGCTCCGTTCCGGTCCCCTGGGGGTATTATGGGCAGGGCTGACAGCCTCGGCAGCGACGGCTGCTGCTACGTTCCGTATTGTCTGGCGGTGCTTTCGCTGGCGTTGGGATGGGCAGCTCTACCGGGCAATGCTCCGCTACGCGCTCCCTACCCTCCCGGCAGCGCTTGCTGGGATTGCTCTGCAAGTGGTAGACCGGCCGCTCCTGATGCTGCTCACCGATGCCCGGACGGTCGGGATCTACCAGGCGAACTACCGCCTGGCACTGCCGATGCTGCTGGTGGTTTCTGCCTTTGAGTACGCCTGGCGTCCATTCTTTCTCCACCAAGCCGAGCGACCGGAAGCCCCACGGCTGTTTGCCCGCCTGTTCGTGCACTGGAATGCTCTGGCAGCTCTGGCGTTTGTGCTGCTGGTCGTATGGATGCCGTTCCTCGTACGTGTGCCGCTGGGAAAGGTTTCTCTCGTGCACCCGGCGTATTGGGAGGGACTGGGCATTGTGCCGATTGTGGCGGGAGGCTATTGGGCGTTAGGGCTTTACACGATTGCGGCGGCAGCGGCTCACATCCGCAAGCGGACGGAGTACCTTGCGCTGGCGCTCGGGACTGCAGCAGTGGTCAATGTGGGGCTCATCGTGCTGTTGGTGCCGGTGCTTGGCTACAGTGGAGCAGCCTGGGCGACATTGGGAGCGTATGGGGTTGCAGCGGGTATCATGGTGAAGGTAGGGCATCAGCTCTATCCGGTGCCGTATCCGTGGGCGCGGGTTGCTGTCTTCTGGGTGCTTGCTGTCGGAACGGGATTGCTCGTGGGTTTGCAAGCCTCGGTCGGGGAGCGGGTGGTGGGCACACTTGCTGCAGCGGTTCTGTTGTGGGGATGGTGGTGGCTGCAGCGGAATCGTGCGGTTTAGCCGCTTTGGTGTAATTTCGGGAAAGCTGGTAGGACGGCGCAGCGCGTACGATGGTAGCGGTACGGGAGCTTGTCGGCGTAGGGTTGCGCCTCGTGGTGGGCATGGTCTTCATCGTAGCAGCCGCCGATAAGATAGGCAATCCGGAGCTGTTTGCCCGCAGCATTGCCAATTACCGGCTGTTGCCGGTGGAGCTGGTCAACATTCCGGCGCTTGTCCTGCCGTGGTTAGAGCTGCTGGTTGGCTTGATGTTGCTGCTTGGGGTGCGGGTCCGGGCTGCAGCGGTTGTGGCGGCAGGGCTTCTCACTGTGTTCACGGTGGCATTGGTCTCGGCGTTAGTGCGAGGGCTGGACATCCACTGTGGGTGCTTCTCCCAGACGGCGGCGGAGCGTATCGGTTGGGGGCGTGTGCTGGAGGACCTTGCACTGCTGGCGGCTGCTCTTGGGCTTGTGGTCTGGACCCCACGCCGGTGGAGTCTGGAAGAGTACGTGCGGCACACCTCATGAAGCTACCCTTCCTGGAGCGGCTTCGGCACGGGGTGCTCGTGACCGATGGCTCAGTGGAGGAAGAGCTCCGGCGACGCGGCTTTCGGGAGTTCCCGCCAGAGCTTTACAATGTCCGCCATCCCGCAGTGGTGGAAGATATCCACCGTGCTTTCGTTGCCGCAGGAGCGGAAATTGTGCAGACGAACACGCTCCGGGCAAACCGGATAGCGCTGGAGCGCTACGGCCTGGCAGAGAAGGTGTACGAAATCAACCGCACGGGAGTCTGGTTAGCACGCTGTGCTGCATTACAGCGGGCCTACGCAGCCGGAGTTGTTGGGCCGACGGGGAAATTCCTTGCGCCTTTGGGGAACCTCTCGCCAGAGGAGGCGCAGCAGGCTTTCATTGAGCAAGTGGTTGCTCTGGTGGATGGCGGTGCGGAGCTCCTGGTGTTGAAGGGCTTCATTGAGCTGCGGGAGCTGCAGTTGGCGATTGAAGCAGCGCAGCGGGTCAATCCGCGGGTGCCCATTCTCGCTTTGAAGGCATTCCCGGAGGATGGTGCGGTGCTGGCAGGCTCGTTCCCACGCCGTGTTGCTGCGGAGCTGAGCCGGTTGCCGGTGGCGGCGCTCGGGGCGGCGGGAACGGTGGGACCGCAGCGGATGGTGAGCATTGTCCGTGGGCTCATCGCAGGGGCAACGAAGCCAGTCTGCGCACTCCCGGATGTCAGCGTGCCCCGCATCGTTGGGGAGGCTCGCCTCTACAATCCGGAGCCAGACTATGTAGCCCGCATGGCACGGGAGCTGGTGGGGCTGGGTGTGCGGGTTGTCGGGGCTGAGGGAGGGGGAACGGTAGAGTGTGTGCGGCGAATTGCTGAGCTTGTGCACGGTGCAGCACCCACGGAGACTGTGCCTGTGGAGGCCGTGCAGGAGAAGACCGCAGCGGAGCCGCTGTCGCCGGTGCCGCCCACCCCATTTGCCCGCAAGCTGGGACGCAAGTTCGTGGTCACGGTGGAGCTGGACGTGCCCCGCGGGCTGGATATGAGCACTGTCCTGGAGGGCGCCCGGCTGCTCCAGCAGTACGGAGTTGATGCAGTCAACATTTCCGATGGGGCGCGGGCTCGGTTGCGTATGAGCCCAATCGCACTCTCGCACCTGGTGCAGAGCCAGACAGGGATGGAGTGCGTGACGCACGTTGCGTGTCGTGACCGCAACATCGTCGCACTGCAAGCGGAGCTGTTGGGAGCTCATGCGCTGGGAGTGCGGAATATCTTGGCTGTCACCGGCGACCCGCCGCATATCGGCGACTATCCCTACGCTACCGCTGTGTTCGATGTGGATTCCATCGGGCTCATCCGCATGCTGCGCTCCCTCAACGAGGGGTGCGATGCAATGGGCAATCCACTGGGAGCGGCAACGAACTTCTGCATCGCCTGTGCTTGTAACCCGGCAGCGGAGGATTGGACTGCGGAGCTAGAGCGGCTGGAGCGAAAGGTCGCCGAGGGAGCACACGTGGTGTTCACGCAGCCCCTCTTTGATTGGGAGCTCTGGGAGCAATTCCGGCAGGCGACTGCTCACTTGCCCGTGTTTGTCATCGTTGGCGTGCTCCCCTTGCGGAGCCTTCGCCATGCGGAGTTCCTGCACTACGAGGTGCCCGGGATTACCATTCCGGTGTGGGTACGGCAGCGCATGGCGCGGGCATCCAGCTCGGAAGCAGCGCTCCGGGAGGGGATTGCTATTGCTGTTGAGTTTCTCCAGCGGGTGCGGCACAGCGCCGACGGAGTCTACCTCATGCCACCGTTCCGGCGCTACGAGATTGCCCTGGAAATCTTGCGTCAGGTGGAGCTCATCCCTGAGCAATCTCCTGCTGGACCATGAAGGCGGTGCTCTTCGCTCTCGGCTGTGGACTGCTCAGCGGCTGTGGGCTGGCAATTGGAGTGCTCAACGCGGTCCTGCCGGCTCCGGAAGGCTTCACAGCGAACCAAGCAAAAGGCGAATTGCCGGTGGAGGTACGCTTCTGGGGTGATGTGCATGGCTGGGAACGCACTCCAGATGGTGGAGTTCGGGTCGGTAGCGGCGTGCTGCTCGGCATCCGTGTGCCCGGTCTGACGATGTTCCGTGCGGTGCTGCAACTCCGTTCCACGGGCGGCTACCGCTTGCTGGTGCGGACCACTCCGATGCAGTGGCAACGCCAGCAGGAGGCGCCGGTGGAGTGCATCGTCACACCGGAGCGAACACTCCTGCGGGTTGGGGCACGGACCGATACGCTGGAGCTTCCTACTGGAGGAAGTCATCAGTGGGAGCTGGTGCAGAGTGAACGAGGAGTGCGCCTGCAGATGGAATGCCTGGAGCCGTGGTGGCTCGCTGTGTCGAGCCCGATGACGGAGTGGATCCTCCTCCAGCCATTGCCTGGTAGTAGCTTGAGCGTGGAGGGGGTCCGGCTGGAGGAAGGTGTGCCGTTGGTCTGGAAGGGCTCACAGCAGGAGTGATGCGGCAGCGGTCAATCCTCGTTGTCGGTGCGGGATTGGTTGGGGCATTGTGGGCGCGGTTGCTGGCGCTGCAGGGACATCGGGTCACACTCGTAGAGCGCCGTCCCGATTTGCGCCGCGCGGATATTCCCGGCGGGCGCTCCATCAATTTAGCTGTGTCCGACCGCGGGTGGCGCGGCTTGCGGTTGGCGGGGTTGGAAGAGCGGGTGCGCCCGTTTGCGCTTCCGATGGAAGGGCGCATGATTCACGATCGAGACGGCACCCAGCGCTTCCAGCCGTATGGCAAGCCAGGACAGGCAATCTACTCCTTCCATCGCCGCCGCCTCAACGAGCTGCTGTTGACAGCCGTGGAGGAGTGCCCTGGCACGCAGATTCTCTTTGAGCACCGCTGCGTGGATGTGGACCTGGATGCCCCCGCTATCCTCGTGGAAACCCCCACGGGGCAGCATCGCCTGGAGGCAGAGGTAATCTTCGGTGTGGATGGTGCCTACTCAGCTGTGCGGGGACGCCTCCAGCACCTGGAGGGCTTCAACTACTGCCAGGAGTACCTGGACTACGGCTACAAGGAGCTCACCATCCCACCGACCAGCTCGGGTGCGTGGGCATTGGAACCGCGAGCTCTCCACATCTGGCCACGGCACTCCTTCATGCTCATTGCCTTGCCGAACCCTGACCGCAGCTTTACCTGCACGCTCTTCTTCCCACTGGAAGGCGAGCGTTCCTTCGCTGCGTTGCGCACGGAAGCGGACGTGCTCCACCTCTTCCGGCACGAATTCCCCGACGCTGTGCCTCTCATGCCCCGGTTGACAGAGGAGTTCTTCACCAACCCGACCGGGAGCCTCGTGACCATCCGCTGTTTCCCGTGGAGCTACGATGGAAAGGTCCTCCTGCTGGGTGATGCCGCACATGCGATTGTGCCCTTCTACGGGCAGGGCATGAACGCTGGATTTGAAGATTGCGTTCTCCTGCTGGAGTTCCTCCGCCGCTACGGAGATGACTGGTCAGCAGCCTTCCATGCGTTTGAGCGCTTCCGGAAGCCCCATGCCGATGCTATCGCCCAGCTTGCGCTGGACAACTTCGTGGAGATGCGCGACAGAGTCGCCCAGCCGCGGTTTCTCCTCCGCAAGAAACTGGAGCAGTACCTTGCCGAGCGGTATCCAGAGCGCTTCATGCCGCTCTACACGATGGTTACCTTCACCCACATGCCCTATGGCGAAGCATTGCGCCGTGGGCGGCTCCAAGACCAGATTCTGGACGCTCTCATGGAGCTGACAGAGTCAGAGGCAGACTGGGAACAACCCTCCTTCCAGCAGCAGGCAGCAGCACTCCTGACGCAGCTTGAGCCGTGCGATGAGAGTTTACTGCAGGGTGCGGTGCCGGAGTGAGTCAGCCAGCATCCGCTGTGCCCGGGCACTGGCGGAATCGAAGCAGCGCCGCAGCCGTATCGGGTCCTGGGCTATCTGGAGGAAGTGCTGCCGAAATTCCGGCTCGCCGGCATAGCCGTAGCGCTGCAAGATTTCCTGGACACGGGCATTGCCGAGAGCTGTGTCCGGATAGAGCTCGCGGGCGACGAGAATCTCGGCGTACGCGTTGACAAAACGCTCTTCCGCTGAGTCCCAGCCGGAATGGCATCCGAGAACGAGAACCGCAAGTCCGAGCAGCCACCATGGGCTCATGGGTCCGTCGTGAGGGTGGAGTACATCCATCGGTAGAGCTCGTCCCCGTGCTCGGCGAAGGCTGCAATGTAGCCGGTGTACCACTGTGCTAAGGAGGCACCCTCAGCCAGGGCAGTCTGCAGCTCCTCCGGGGTCATGATGCCACCGACAGCGATAATGTGGAACTCTTGCTGTGGCGGATGCTGCGAGAGCCAATGCCAAGCAAGGCGCACCAAGCGGCGCCGCTGCTCAGCCAGCGGAGCACCGCTGATTCCTCCGCCGATAGAGCGCCAAAACCGGACGAAAGCCGCCCGCTCCGCTGGGGCAAGAGAAGCCAGAGCTGATTCGTATGCCGTTGAGGTGTTACCGAGCGTTATGCCATCGTAGCCCAAGCGTGTGAGCACCTCCAGTAGCGAGACGAGCATTTCAGGGGAAATGTCCAGCGAGACCTTGACAACGACGGGGACGCGCCGTTCGCGGCGAGCCAAGAAGTGCTCCGCTATCCACTGGAGCCGCTGCTCCAATGCACGCCACGAGGTATCGTGGGGCACATTCGGGCAGCTTTCGTTGAGCTCTATGAAGTCTACTCCGGCTGCAACGTAGGTGTGGAGCCCTTCCACAAGGCGTGGCAGCGCTTCACCGGGAGGGAGTTCCGGGTCTATGGCGAGGCTGGCACCAATTGGAAAGCCAGGATACCGCGGCAATCTTTCCAGGAGACGGGCAACAGCGCGATGGCCTGGATTAGGCAGTCCCAGGGCATTGAGGGCAGCACCAGAACGGGGGTAGTTCAGGAACGGTTGCCGAATCCCGCGCCATGCGCGTCCTTTCCGCGGCAAGCTTGTGGTCGTACCTACCAAGTACGCACCAGCACCCTGTCGGTAAGCCAGCTCATAACCTTCGCCATACTTGAACATTCCGGCAGCGTTGAAGAGCGGGGCTCGGAAGCGCACTCCCCAGCATGAGCGTGCCAGCGTGGGCGGCGGCGAAACAGGTGTTAGCACACGGTGGCGGCAGAGCCAACGCCATATCCACCGCCGTCCCAGCGATGAGGCGGCGACAGCCAAAGGGAAGGGAAGGGCGTGGAGTGGTGCTCGGTGAGCCCAGCGCAGCAGCACGCGGAGCTGGCTCATTGGAGCGCTTTCCGCTTCCACATGGGAGGGAAGCCCATCTCCTCCCGGTACTTGGCGACCGTGCGTCGGGCGATAGAGTAGCCCATCTCCTTGAGCTTCTGCGCCAGTTGATTGTCGCTCAAGGGATTCTGGGGGTCCTCCGTCTCCAGGAGCTCCCGCAGCTTCTGCTTGACTACTTCGACGGAGACGGCTTCTTCACCTTCCGTGCTGGGGAGCCCTTCGGTGAAGAGGTCTTTGAGGGCAAAGACACCGAAGTCTGTCAAGACGGACTTGTTGGCGACGGCGCGACAAATCGTGGAGGTATCCAGTCCTGTCTCGCGGGCGACATCGGCGTAAATCATTGGCTTGAGGTGTTGCGGACCTTGCTCGAAGAACTCGCGCTGCAGCTTTACGATAGCGGTCATGATGCGCAGGAGGGTTTCCTTGCGGTGCCGGAGGACACTCAGCAGAGCGTTCGCCGTAGCGTATTTGTTCCGGAGGTCTTGGCGGTCTTTGGGAGCGAGCTTACGCCATGGGGAATTGCGGGGAAGCCGCCGGAGCTTGCTCAGGAGGTGGTTGATTCGGAGAGTGGGCAGTGCGTTGTCGTTGAGCGTGATGGTCAGCTCGCCAGTTTCTGGGTCTCGGGTGACGGTGAAATCCGGCGTTCGTTCCAGTGGGAGCTCAGGGCGAGTTCCTGCTCCGGGACGCGGGTTGAGGTGGCGGATGACCTCCAGAGCTTGTTGGAGCATGTCGGGGGTCAATTCGCCTCCGAAGCGCTTGAGGATTTCTCGCCAGGTGCGACGCCTTAGGTCTGCAAAGCTCTCCTTCACAATGCGGTATGCCCAGCGCTCAGCCTCGGTGGTGAGCGGGCGGGCTTCCAGTTGAGCCAGCAGGCACTCCTGCAGTGTGCGCGCGCCGATGCCGGGCGGCTCTAGCTCGCGCTGGAGGAAGCGGAGAAGGCGTTCGGCATCCTTGAGAGTTAGCGGCTGAAGGAGGCGGGGAGAAGGCAGCTCTCGGTGGAGTACCCGGTTAGCAACGATTGGGTCCAGCGCATAGCGGCGTGCTGGGTTGTGGTGCTCGTCACTGTGAGAGAGCTGGGCAGCTCGCTCAGTGTTGAGCTCAGCGATGCGGGCGTTTGCCTGCTTCACAATGCTGGAGAGCTCTTCGCGGAGGTAACCGTCCGGGTCTATGCTGCCGATGATCTCTTCGGCAAGGATGCGCTCTTCCTCCGAGAGCGGCATGAGGGAAACCTGCTGGAGGAGCTCCTCGTGGAAGCTCTGCGGGGCTTCGGGCAGATAGGGTTCTTCGTCGTCATCCTCGCTTGCTCCGTCGGCAGGGGAGCTCGGCTGTAGCTGCCAGAACATCGTGTGGAAGACAAAGGGGTCCCGCAAAAGGTCATCGGCTGCGCTGTCCTCGGAGTGGAGAGATTCCGGGGATTCCTCGCTTGAGAGCTCCACGGTGGTTTCCGTGTCGGCATCCTCAGTATCGGAATCAGCCGGGGTGGCTTCTTCCAAGTACGGGTTGTCCGCTAGGTACTGCAGCAGCTCCTCCACAGCTTCGTCGTTGGAGAGCGAGAGCAGGTTTTGGAACAGCGCTTGCTGGAGGACCAGCGCGGGCTTGAGTTTGAGCTCCTGCTTCAATTCAGGGGCAATCTGAAGTCGCAGTTTCTGTTCTGGCATGAGACCTCCGTCGGCTACCCGACCGCCGTCAGAGCGAAACTACGAAAAAGCCACAATTGGCAGCTTGCTTGGAAGAGCTATCCGACGCTGCGCAGGAACTCGGTCAGCTCGCGTTCCAGTGCCTGCTTGAGTTCGCGTACTTCTTCGCACGCAGGAACGAAATCGTGCAGGAAGCGCTCCAATGCGCGCTTGTTCTGCTCAACTGTGTGGTCTGCGCCGCCGAACGTCTCGCGCAGCCATTCCAAAAAGGTACGCCGCAGCGGAGAGGTGGTCAGGCTGCTGAGAGGCTTGAAGAGGAGGCTTTTATCCTGCCGCAGTTGCTCTAAAAGCGACTGGAACGCCAGCAGGAGGCGGAGCTGCTCAAAACCATTGGAGGCGTGCAGTGAGTGCAGGACGGTTGTGTACGCTTTCCGGAACAGCTCTACCTCTTCCGGCACGCCGACAGTGGCGAAGATGAAGTAGAGCTTCCCGACGTCGTCAGGGGTGACCTCGTCGCGACCGTGGAGCAGCGCAATAGCACGCAAGAGATTGAGCGATTTCGCCTGTGTGCGGGGGGAGATGTAGTAGTCAATCGGCGGAGTTGCCCCGCGGTAGTGTTCTCGCAGAGCACGGTTGCGCAAGACCTCGTAGTAGCGGATAACCAGCGTGGCGAAGTAGACAAGTTCTGGCGAGACGCTGATGCGCCGATCTGGATTCTCACCCGCAGCAATGGAGTGGACATAGCGGAGCAAGGCAAAAGGAATTTGGCGTGGGGGCTGCGCAGGCTTGCCACCGTGGAGGAGGAACTGCTGGGCGATTTTGTACTGGATGTACGGTTCCTTGTCCGGCAGGATCACCGCCTTGTAGAGGAAGCGGTCCAGGATGGCTTCGGTGATGTCGCTGACACGCAGGTAGTTCGTGGCGGCAATCACAGTATGCAGCTTTGCCGGTACGAATTGCACCCCCCGCATGAGCTGCCGCTCGTTGAGGACCGAGAGCAGCGCGCGGAGTGTGAAGTCGTTCGCGTCGAAGATTTCGTCAATGAAGGCGAACTCACAGTCCACGATAGAGCCTTCGATGTTGTGCACAATGCGTCCCCGCTTGAGCTCTTCAATGTCCAAGGCGCCAAAGTACGTATCGGGCTGCTGCTCCTTGCTGGCTTGGACCCGGAAGACCCGAGCTCCGGAGAACATGCGGAAGATCTGTTCCGCCAGCAGGCTTTTCCCAACACCTGTGCGGCTCTGCAGCAGCAGGTGCTCTCCCGTCAGCAGAGCGCAGAAGGCTTGCTCAACGACCTCCTCTCGGTTGACAACGCGCTGGCACACGAAGTCGGCAGCCTCCTTGAATAGGCGCGAGATTGCCTCAAAGCTCCACGTGCTATAGTCCTGCTGCTCCAGCATGACCGGCAGGACAGCCGATGTTCGGCACCAAATTAGGGCAAAATCGGCAGACCTGCCAATCAGTAGGGGTGTTGAGCGGGGGAATTTCCTAACTTTGTCAGCCCTCGGGGCGTAGCGCAGCCTGGCATAGCGCGCCTGGTTTGGGACCAGGAGGTCGTGGGTTCAAATCCCACCGCCCCGACCTTCCACAGGAAGGAAGCAGCGATGCGGTGGTGCCTCTGTGTCCTTGCGCTCGGTCTCCTTGCCTGCACGCAGAGCACACAGCCGGAGTACACGGCTGAGCGGCTGACTCTGGAACAACTCCGCACAACTCCTGGATTTGCGTGGTTTGACGCCGAATTCCGAGCCTATCAGCCCGATACAGCGCTCCTTGCTCAGATTCAGGCAGCGTACGTACCGGGCGAGCACCGGTTCTACATCTACGTCAAACCGAGCTGTTCATGCGTGGGCACGCAGAAGCTCTTCCCGCGCTTCCTGCGGGTTCTCTCCGATGCGGGGGTCCGGGCAGAGGATTATGAAATCTACGCAATGCACGGCACGGGCGACAAGCACCCGCACCAAAGCTGGCTGCACATTGAGCGCTTGCCGTCGTTCTTCATCACCGACAACGGGCAGTTGCGTGCCAGTATCGTTGGCGAGCTGCCGCCGGAGAAGAGCATAGAGCAGGTGGTGTTGGAGGCACTGCGGCGATAGCCGCTATTCAGCAATCCCCAAGCGGTGGCGGACGTGCTGCCAGATATCGGCGTGAACTGCCTCGGGGGGACGGGTGGCATCAATGCAGATGACCCGTTCGGGATTGCGGCGGGCGATATCCCAGTATCCCTGGCGCACGCGCTCGAAGAAGCTCCTGCCCGCCTGCTCCATGCGGTCGGTGCCGTGACTGCGCTGGAACGCCAGCTCAACGGGGATGTCCAGGAAGAAGGTCAGCGCTGGGGTGAGTCCGCCGGTGGCGATGCGGTTGCAAGCCAGCACGATATCCAGCGGAAGCCCACGCCCGTAGCCCTGGTAGGCAGTGGTGGAATCGTCAAATCGGTCGCAGAGGACGATGGCTCCCTGTTCTAAGGCGGGGCGGAGGACAGTTTCCACCAGTTGTGCCCTGGCAGCGTTGAAGAGGAGCATCTCGGCGAGGGGGACGATATCGGTGGAGGTGTGCAGCAGTAGGTTCCGAATATGCTCCGACAGGGGAGTTGCACCTGGTTCACGGACGGTGCGGACGTCATATCCGGCTGCCTGCAGACGGGCTGCCAGGCGCTGGACCTGCGTGGATTTGCCGCATCCGTCCAAGCCCTCAAAGCTTATCAGCATGCCCTTCACGGGTACATCCTTCCACGACGACGACACATTCACCGCGGATGCTCGGACGCTGTTGAAGTTGCTGGAGGCACTCAGCAAGGGTGCCGCGAAGATACTCCTCGTGTAGCTTGCTCAGCTCCCGGGCGATGCAGACACGGCGCTCGGGGGAGCAGACGTGCTGCAGGTCCGTAAGGAGACGCAGAAGGCGGTGAGGGGCTTCGTAGAGGACACTCGTCCACGGGCATGCGGCAATATCGGCGAGGCGGCGCTGGCGTGCGCTCCCCCGCACAGGGAGAAATCCCCAGAAGACAAAGGGCTGTGCCGGAAGCCCGCTTCCCACCACGGCTGGAATCAGCGCAGTTGCGCCGGGGAGAACTGTTAGTTCGTACCCTGCGGCAATGACTCGGCGGATAAGGGCAGCGCCAGGGTCGCTGATCCCCGGAGTACCGGCATCACAGACCAAGGCAACACTTTCCCCTGTTTGCAGGAGGCGGACGACTTCGTCGGCGCAGCGCGACTCCGCGTGCTCGTCGCAGCGCAGGAGACGCCGGGGCACGATGCCGTAAGCCTTCAGGAGAAGCCCTGTTCGGCGGGTGTCCTCGCAGGCAATAGCTGCAACTGTGCGGAGGATGTGCAGTGCGCGCACGGTGATATCCCCTCGGTTGCCAATCGGGGTTGGCACCACGTAGAGCTTATTCTGTAGGGGTTCGGGAGTCCACTCCACGGTGCTCTTCCTCGCGCAACTCTCGGAAGAACCGGCGCAGGAGTTCGGCTGCCTCTTCGGCGAGCACACCGCCGCGGACATCGCAGCGGTGGTTGAGGCGTTCGTCGTGCACAATGTTGTAGAGCGTCCCGCAGGCACCTGCCCGCGGATCAATGGTGCCGAAGACCAACCGTGGGATACGCGCCCAGACAATGGCGCCGGCACACATTGGGCAGGGCTCCAGGGTTACGTATAAGGTGCAGCCTTCCAGGCGGCGTCCCAAATGCCGGGAGGCTTCCCGGATGGCTTGCATTTCTGCATGGAGTGTGGCATCCCCGCCGCGTTCGACAGCGTTGCGACCACGGGCAATAATCCGCCCGTTGTGCACGATGACAGCGCCGACGGGAACTTCACCTTCGCTGTATGCCTGCTGAGCTTGTAGAAGGGCTGTGCGCATGAAGACTGTGTCAGCGTCCACCGCCGAGGGGTTCAGGAGCCACGGCAACACGAGGCAGAATTCTCGGTCCCCCTCCAGGACGTCGTACCGTTCCAGCTCCTGGGGAGCAACCCACGCCAGGTGGGCGATGCCTGCGCGTGGGCGTGGGGTGCCCTGCCAGTCTGGGACAGCGTAGAAGTGGAGCCGGAAGTACTTCCCGTCGGGGTAGCAGAAATCCGTCTCCCAGAGTTTGTCGCCGATGCGAGCGTGGATACCGAGCTCTTCGCCGAGTTCTCGCCGGAGCGCTTCTTCTGGGGATTCGCCTTCTTCAATCTTGCCGCCCGGGAACTCCCACCGGAGTGGATAGGGGACCTCGGGAGCGCGTTGGCACAGCAGAATCTGCCCATCGGCGGAGAGCACGCCGGCGACGACCTCAACGGGGGGCGTTGGACTGGGCATGCTGCAGCTCCTGGTATGCCTCTCGGTAGCAGCGGTACGTGTACTCATCGTAGCAGACGATGCGGACGCGCTCAATATCGGGATACCGGTGAAGCCCTGCCGGGAGCTCGCGCAGGGCAATCCGGCAGGCGCGCTCGACGGGAAAGCCGTATGCCCCGGTGCTGATGGACGGAAAGGCGATGGTGCGGATGCCGTGGTGGTGAGCCACCTCAAGAGTGCGCCGGTAGCAGGAAGCCAGAGTTTCATCTTCTCCCTGTGTGCCGCCGCGCCAGATGGGTCCGACCGTATGGATGACGTAACGGGCGGGCAGGCGGTAGCCACGGGTGAGTTTGGCGTCACCTGGGGCGCAGCCACCCAGTTGGCGGCACTCTTCGGCTAGTTCCGGACCAGCGGCACGGTGGATAGCTCCGCAGACACCACCGCCTGGCAGCAGTGCCGCGTTGGCAGCGTTGACAATGGCATCAACCTGCTCCTGCGTGATGTCGCCCTGGACAATTTCAATGCGCTCCAGCATGGTCACGGCTGACTGGTGGAACCGGCGCTGAGCTCTTGGAGGGCATCTTCAGGGGTGTTGGCGTCGTTGGTGGGCTCGGAAGCATCGGTTTCGTAGCTGCACTGTGGGCATCGCCAGAGGTTCTGCCATTCGCCGTTGTTCCAGCGTCCGTGCTCTTCCATAAAGGGGTGGTGGCACTGCGGGCAGGGATGGGGGATTGGGCGGCGGCGTGTGGTGTAGCGGCACTCTGGGTAGCGCGAACAGCCCCAGAAGGAGCGTCCGCGGCGGTCTGCACGCTCTACGAGCTCCCCCTGGCCGCATTCCGGACAGCGCACCCCAGAGCTGACCGGGCGGGTTCCGGTGCACTCGGGATAGCGGGAACAGCCGTAGAAGGACCCGTACTTGCTCTGGCGGAGCACCATCGGAGCATTGCAGAGAGGACAGCGGATATGCTCCACTGGCGTTGGGGCCTCCCGCGGGAGTGGCTGCGTCGTGCCGCATGAGGGACAGCGGAGGTAGCGCTTGCCGCGGATGGAACGCTCTACCTGCATAGTGCTACCGCACTGCGGGCACTGGAAAGGCACGGTTACATGCTGTCGCGCATGCTCCAGTGCACGGCGGAACGGTTCGTAGAAGCGCTGGAGCACAGTTACGTAGTCTGCCCGCCCTTCGGCAATCGCATCGAGCTGCTCCTCCATCGCGGCGGTGAAGCCTACAGCGAAGATGTCCGGGAAGAAGCGCACCAAGATGTCGTTGACCTTGCGTCCGAGCGGGGTAGGTACTAAGTGCCTGCGCTGGCGCTGGACGTAGCGGCGCTCGTACAAGGTGCTGATAATCGTAGCGTAGGTGCTGGGACGCCCAATGCCCCGTTCGTCCAGCTCTTTGACCAGTGTGGCATCGGTGTAGCGTGTCGGTGGCTTCGTCTGCGACGCTTTGACGCGGAACTCCTCTGCCACAACAGGAGTCCCCTCGGCAAGGTCGGCAGGGAGCAGTTGCCGCTCCTCGTCCGTTTCGTCCTCATCACTGAGTTCAGCATATGCCCGGAGGAAACCGTCAAAGAGCACAGTGCTGCCGCTGACGCGGAAGACGAAGTCCTCGTCGGCAATCAGCACAGTTGTGAGCTCCAGTTCGGCTGCTTTCATCTGCGAGGCGAGGAAGCGGGTGTAGATGAGTTCGTACAGCTTCGCCATGTCGTCGGGCAGGAACTGCCGAACGAGCTCAGGGGTGTACTCCAGGTGCGTGGGGCGAATAGCTTCGTGGGCATCTTGGACGTGAGCGGATTTGCTGCTGTACTGCGGAGGGGTTGCTGGCAGGTAAGCTTCTCCGAACATCTCTGCGATAGTGTGGCGGGCAGCTTGCTGGGCTTCGTGACTGATGCGGGTGGAATCGGTGCGCATGTAAGTAATGAGTCCCACAGGACCTTCGCTGCCCAGCACCACGCCTTCGTAGAGTTGTTGGGCTAGGCGCATTGTCTGGCGTGGTGAGAGTCCCAGCCGGCGCGAGGCTTCCTGCTGCAACAGACTTGTCGTGAACGGCGGTGGTGGGTTTCGCTTCTGGCGTCGTTTGCGGATTTCGGTGATGCGCCATCCCAAGCAGCGGCGGAGGGCTTCCAGCAGACGCTCGGCATCAGCTTCCGAGCGGATGTAGTGGCGGCTTTGAAGCTCCTCCGGTGCGTACTCGCGGGCAGAGCCCTCGGGGTTCTGGATGGGTTTGCCCTCGTACTGAACGAGCTCAGCCCAGAAAGTCCCGCCCGATGGTGTGGTGAAGCGGGCTTGGATGTTCCAGAACGGAATCGGGACGAATCGCTCGATGCTTTCTTCCCGCTCACAGATGAGGCGCAGGGCAACCGATTGGACGCGCCCGGCAGAGAGGGCATGGGCAACTTCGTGAGCTAACACGTTGCTGAGCCACGGGGAGACTTCATAGCCGATGATACGGTCCATGACACGCCGAGCTTGCTGCGACAGGACCAGCGCGTAGTTGAGCTCGCGCGGTTGCGCAATGCCCTGCTGGATACCTGTGCGGGTGATTTCGTGGAAGAGGACGCGGCGAATCGTGGGGTTATGCGGGCGCAGCTCTTCAGCAATATGCCATGCAATGGCTTCCCCTTCGCGGTCGGGGTCGGTTGCCAAGTAGACATCTTCGGCTTTCTGGGCAAGCTGCTTGAGGTGGCGCAGAATCTGCCCCCGCCCAGGCACGATCTGGTACTGCGGGCGAAATCCATTGGCGATGTCTACTCCGAAGGCATGTTCGGGCAAATCCTTCACATGCCCGAGCGAAGCTTGGACAACGTAGCCTGCCCCCAAGTACCGCTCAATCGTGCGGGCTTTCGCAGGGGATTCCACCACCACCAGGTGGCGGATATCAGCCGGCACGGGCGGCGTTGCACGCTGAGCAGCCCGTTTCCGCCGCGGCGACGCAGCCTTCGTTCCTGACCGTCCTGTTCGTGGACTCCGCTTCGCCATGCTGGCTCCAGCGGTCATGGTACTGGGCACGTATAGACGCTCAGGAGCGGCAATCTTGTACGCACTTCTGCGCGGGTAACCCGCAGAGGCAGCAGGGGTTAGTATTTTCGCAAATTGGTAGCACCCGTGAGGACAGCACACATGCGAATTGCCCTTGTGATCGTTGGGCTCGTGCTCAGTGCTGGGCTTGTGGCAGCGCAGGAGTCTCTCTCGGCTCACTTCTTCCTGCGACCGATGGAGCATCTTCTCCAACCAGGGCAGGCAGTATACTGGGTAGAAGCGCCGGCTCTGCAGGCGGTGGCAATGTTGCCACTTCAAGAGCTGCGGCTGCGGGATTTCCCCATCGGGCGCGGGGAGGAAGGCGAGCTCGCGCTCCGGCGAGTGCGCTCGGTCGTCGATGGGCAGACACAGTGGTGGCGTGGCGTCCGACCAGCCCGCAATGGCGAACCGGAGGTGCTGGAGCCAGCGCCCGGCATCGTGCAGTATGTTTTCGCTGGCAACATCGCGGGAGAACCGGGCTCCCGGGTAGTGCTGAGCATCGTTGGCGGCGAGCTCTATGGCTGGATCCAGCGAGCCAATGGGCAGCTTTTCCAGCTTGTCCCAACAGGACAGCGCTGGGCAGAGACGCGCGAGCATATCCTCGCAGGAGCAACCGCGGATGAGCTCCCCTTGTGGACGTGCGCCGTTGAGCAGATGCCCGAGTATTGGGAATGGCTGCGGACGGCAAAAGAGCCCAGCAGTGCTGTTCCACAGCAGACAACGCTGCGGCAGGCGCGGGTGGCTGTAGAGGCAACCTCAACGCTCTACCTCCGGTTCAACCGGGACTACGACCGAGTAGCTGCCTACATTGCGTCTGTCTTCGCCATGGTGAGCCGGATTTACGAGGATGAGGTCAACGTGACCTTCGTGCTACCGTGGGTGCTCATCTGGATGGCTCCGCCCGACGGTGACGCCGACCCGTACTCAAGCGATGAGAGCGGAGATTTAGGCTCGCTGCTCAGCGAAGTGCGGACGTACTGGAATACGTACCGCCCTTCCGTGGCGCGTGACCTCGTGCACGTTATGGCGGCACCAGGGACGACGATGGTCGGGGGCATTGCGCAGATTAACTCCCTGTGCTCGCGGGCAAGTGCGTACAGCATCAGCGGGATTCGCGGTACGTACAGCTACCCGACGTTGCAGTATACGTGGGATGTCCATGTCGTTGCCCACGAAATCGGGCATGTCTTCGGGGCGCCCCACACGCATGCCTGCTACTGGAACCCACCACTGGATACGTGTGTGACCCAGGACGGCAATCCGTATCCAACCCCGGACGCTTGCTACCGTTCGCCAATTCAGCCGCACCCGGCATGGGATGGTGGCAGCATCATGAGCTATTGCCATCTGGTGCAGCCCTCCGTTGTGCTGACATTCCGCCCGCGGGTTGTGACAGTGATTCGCAATTCCCGTGCAGAAGCATGTTTAGCACAGCCCTCGTCGCCAGTGGTGCTCCTGCAGTATCCCGTGGGGAACCAGCAGTTGCGGGGTGGGCAGACAGTCGAGATTCGCTGGACCTCGGCACAGGTGCAACAGGTAGCGCTGCAGTATTCCACCGATAGCATGCGCACGTGGAATGGCATTGCAGCGGGCATTCCAGCCGCGCAGCGCGTGTACCCGTGGCAGCCGCCGCGGCAGAATATCCCAGCAGTCTGGCTGCGGATTTACGATGTGGCAAACCCGCAGGTGGGCGACACAACAATGGCAAGCTTCTCCGTTGCGGTGCCAACGCTGCAGTTGAATAACCCCCGCGGAGGTGAGCGCTACGGTCGTGGAGAGCAGGTCAACGTGGAGTGGAGCAGCATCTTGGTGTCGTCTGTGAACCTTCTCTTTTCAGCCTCCGGTGGGCAAGGGCAGTGGGATACGGTGGCTCGGGCTCTCTCAGGCTCTTCGTACCGGTGGAGTGTGCCTGCTGTGGTGACGGACCGGGCGGTGCTCCGCGTCGAGGATGCTACCGATGCAAGTGTCTTCTCGCAAAGCCAGCCTTTCTCCATCGGCATACCCGTTCTCCGACTGCTGAGCCCGAACGGTGGGGAGCGATGGAGTGTGGGCAGTCAGCAGGCAATCCGGTGGGAGTCTGATTTTGTCAGCCGGGTGCGGATTGAGTACTCCACCGATGGCGGGCAATCGTGGCGTCTGATTCGGGCAACATACGACGCAACGCAGCAGAGCTACCAGTGGCAAGTACCGAACACACCGACGGAGAACGCTCTGGTGCGGCTACGGAATCTGGGCGATACGAGCCAGGTTGTGCAGAGTGCCGCTCCCTTTGCGATCGTTGCTGGAGGGGGAACGGCTGTGCCGGTGGCTTCGCAGGCATCGGTGCGTGTGGAGCTTCGCTCTCCAGTAGCTCAAGGTGGATGGTTGTGGGTGTGGGTGCGCTCGTCGGAGGGGATCTCCGGGGTGCACATGCGAGTGCTGACGCTGTTGGGGCAGGTTGTGCACGAAGTGCGGTGGGAGTCTGTCGCCGCTGGTGACCATCTCCTCCCGATTGCTCTGCCTGGAGAGCTGGCGCAGGGAGTCTACGTGCTGCATGTCCGCACAGCTACCGGGCAGTGGGTGCTGCCCTTCCAATGTGTCCGCTAAAGCGGTTGGAGCGGTGGGCGTGTTCTCGACGGTGGTGACCCGCGTTTTACCACTGCTGCCACGGCAGCTTGTCTGGGCAGTAGGACGGCGCTATATCGCCGGCACAGAGTTGAGCGATGCTCTCGCCTACGCTGAGCGCTTCGCACAGTCTGGTATCCGCAGCACGATTGACGTGCTGGGGGAATTCGTCGCCGAATGGCATCAGGCAGAACGCTATGCAGCCCAAGCAGCCGAGGTGCTCCGCGTCGTGGCTGACCGAGGGTTGCCGGCATACCTCTCGGTGAAGCTCACAGCGCTGGGGTTGGACATTGACCCAGAGCGAAGCTACCAGCTTCTGCGCTCGCTGGTTGAGCAGGCGCGCCAGCTCCAGCTCTTCGTGCGCATAGACATGGAAAACTCGCCGTACACGGACACCACGTTGGCATTCTACCGGCGTCTCCGGCAAGAGGGCTACGACAACGTTGGAATCGTCATCCAAGCGTATCTGCGGCGGAGCGAAGCCGATATTGAAAGCCTCTTGCCGCTCCGCCCAGCAATTCGGCTCTGCAAAGGTGCCTACGTTGAACCAGCCCACCTTGCCTACCAGAGCCGCGAAGAGATTCGCCGTAACTATAAGCGGCTCTTAGAGCTGCTGTTACGGCATGAGCTCCCTACGGCGATTGCAACACACGACGAGGAGCTCCTGCGCTTTGCTGAAGATGCGCTCCGACGCTATGCAGTGCCACCTGAGCGGTACGAGTTCCAAATGTTGCTGGGCGTTCGGGTCCACCGTCGTGAACTCTTGCGGCAGAGCGGACATCCCGTGCGGGTTTATATCCCCTTCGGCGACAACTGGTACGGGTACTCCCTTCGGCGCTTGCGGGAGAACCCTAACGTGGTTGCCCACGTTCTGCGAGCCCTCTTCCGAGCAGACCGGGAACGGTAGACTCACTTAGGGAGCCGGTTCATGCGGCGCATCTGCATCGTTTGGCTTCTCCTGAGCCTAACCGCCTGTCAGCCGGTGCGGCAAGAGCCTGCCCGGCAGAATGGTGAGGCGCTCACGCGGCAAGTCCTCACGCTCGGCACCTTCAACATTGAGTGGCTGGGTGATGGGGTCAACGACCGCAATCCGCGCACAGACAGTGAGCTCCAGCGCATTGCAGAGCTCATTCGGCAGGCAGGGGTTGACATCCTGGGAGTGCAAGAAGTGGAGAACGAGCGTGCCTTGCAGCGGCTGCTCCGCTACTTGCCCGAGTTCCAAGGTGCTGTGGGCTCTCTGGGAGGACAACAGAATGTCGGCATTCTCTATCGGCGGGGCTTAGAAGTCCGCATTCTGGGGGAATACACTCCGCTGATTGTCCAGCCGGGGCGTACCCGCCCTGGCTTTGTGGTGTACTGCCGTGTGGGCAATGCGGATTTCTACCTCATGGTCGTGCATCTGAAGTCCACCTCCCGGTACGACAGCACGGATGAGCTCCGCCAGCTATCGCGGCAGCTTCGTCTGCAGCAAGCACAGCGGCTGGCGCGCTGGGTTGATTCGCTCATAGCGGCTGGTCCAGAGCAGGACGTTGTCATTCTGGGCGATTTCAACGATACCCCTCGTCGGCGCAGGGAGCCGACCTTGACCCCCTTGGTGGACCATCCAGCGTTGCTCTTTCTGACAGCGGATTTGCGGAGCTGCCGTTATGAGCGAGCCTACACGATAGACCATATCGTGGTCAGCCGCAGCTTTGCCCGGCGGTATCGTACCGGCAGTGCCCATGTGGTCAACTTCTACGCGCAGTATCCTTTCCCGGAAGCAGAGCGTTTGTCGGACCACTGTCCGGTTGTAGCACAGTTTGACGTAGCGGCTCCGGACAATGACTGAGCTGGTTGTGCTCGGCGCTGGGCGCAGTGGCCTGGCAGCGGCGCGGCTGGCACGGCAGCAGGGGATGCGAGTGTTCCTGTCTGAGCACAAGCCCGTAGAGCAGTGCCCCGACGCTCTCCAGGAGCTGGAGCGGCTGGGTATTGAAGCCGAGTTCGGTGGACATAGCGAGCGGGTCTTCCAGGCAGAGCTCATAGTGCTCTCGCCAGGTATCCCGCCACACGCGCCGGTGGTCCAAGAGGCGCTGCGCCGTGGGATTCCCATGCAGACGGAGCTAGAGTTCGCTTGGCAGTACCTTTCTGGGCAGACCGTGGTGGCAATTACCGGGACCAATGGGAAAACCACAACGACAGCACTACTGGGTTTTATGCTGCGCCGTGCAGGACGGTCAGCGGTCGTCGGGGGCAATATCGGGACACCGCTGTCGGCGCTGGTCAATCAGGGGATTCCAGCGGATGCCGTTGTAGTGCTTGAGGTCAGCAGCTTCCAGTTGGCATTCTGTCGCCATTTCCGTCCAGACATCGCCGTGTTGCTCAACATTACACCCGACCACCTGGACTATCACGGCAGCTTTGAAGCTTATTGCCAAGCGAAGTGGCGCATTACAGCACAGCAGCGTCCGCAGGATTGTCTAATTTTGAACGCCGACGATCCCGTTGCTCGGGCAGCAGAGCAGCGGACTCGAGCGCGCTGTGCCTACTTTGGACGGCAGCCCGTGCAGCAGGGCGCCTACGTCCGGGGCACAGAGATTGTGCTGGTTTGGCAGCATAAAGAGGAAGTGCTCATGCAGACCCAGGAGCTCCGGCTGCCGGGGGTGCATAACCTGTACAACTCCTTGGCAGCAGCGGTGGCGGCACGGGCGTTAGAACTCCGCAACGAGGATATCCGCGACAGCCTCATGCATTTCGCCGGCGTAGAGCACCGCTTGGAGCTGGTGCGCCGGTGGCGCGGGGTGGATTTCATCAATGACTCCAAGGCGACCAACGTCAACGCCGCCTGGTATGCCCTCTCCAGCTACACCCAGCCCATTGTGTGGATTGCCGGCGGACGGGCTGACCACAACGATTACACAGTGCTGGATGAGCTCGTTCGGCAGCGGGTGCGAGCCCTCATCGCAATTGGCGAAGAAGCCGATGCCTTATGCAACCACTTCTGCACAATGGTGCGCTGCCTGAAAGCGAGCTCTCTGCCTGAGGCTGTGCGCCTGGCGGCTCTCCATGCGGAGCCTGGGGATGTTGTGCTCTTCTCGCCAGCGTGCAAGTCCTTTGACATGTTCCTCAACTTTGAGCACCGCGGCGAGGTCTTCCGCCAGGCCGTCTGGGAGCTGCCCGACGACGTGTCAGCGCTGCGAGGATAGAGAGCGGCGGCTCTCGCGTCCGGCACGGTCCCGGACAGAGAATTCCACCGTGCTCCCCCGGGGGACACCGTCCAAGCGAAAGGCCTGCTCCACGAGGATGCCGTACGGTTCCGCGCTTCGTCTGCGTCGGTCGCCGTAGAGTTCCCGTACAGTGCCAACCGAGCTACGGAGTTCGCAGCGGTTGGGCTCGCCCCCAACTGTGCCGAAGCAGCGGGTGCGTACAATGAGAGCTGCCTGGTCGGGTAGCCAACGGACGTCCACGACATCAGGTGGGGGGAAATCCCGGATGAGAGCTGTTGTCTCATCCAGCAGGCGGTCATTGATCCACCGGCGCAGCAGGAGCCGCTTACCGGTGTCGGCAAGTTGGGGTGTGATGCTCATCGGCGTACCGGCAGAAGAAGCCCAGAGGCGGACGCCGTCGGAGAGCTCTGCGCGGACGCGCTGCCCCCGCAGCCGGAGCATGGGGTCAACCGTGTACGTCAGCTCTGGATAGAGCTCCTGCGGCATGACGGGCGATGGGAGTGGACGGGCAGTCACTGTCAATTCGGCTTCGGCACGTTGCCCATCCCGGCGGCTCAGCACAATGGTGATGCGTACCGAGCCTTCCCGCGGCGCAATACCGGAGAGCAGCAGACTCGTTGCAGAGCGCACCGTGACGGTAGCACTTCCGTCAGGGGCTCCCGACGTGCGCACTTCCGGTGCGGCAGCAAGGTCGCGGCTCACATCGGCGCCGTAGACGGAAAGCTCTTGCTCCCACACGCTGTATGGTGGCACTTCGAGCTCGGGTGTGGGCACGACAATCAGGAAAGGAGCAGGCGGCGGTGCAGCCGTACTCAGGGCAGTCGGAGTGGATGCTGGCGCTGTCAGCGGGGCTGACCCCGCGGATAGCACCGTAATGCGGAGGAGAGCCGACAGCCATTCACCGTATTCCGTGCCGGCGGTACCATGTCGCAGCAAGAGCCGCAACCGGTAGACGTGCTCGCCCGGTGGCAGAGGCGCACGTTGCCAAGGAAAGTTCCAGCGAAGCAGAATCCGACGCTCTTCTGGACGGTGCTCAACGCTGAACGGTATCACCGGCGTAGTCCCGTGGGTGCCACTCACGGAGTCCAGCAGAACAGCACTCCCCAGCACGTGCTCTGCTGAGTCCAGATGAGCGATAATGGAGCGCAGTGCCAGTGGGCGCGAGTACCGTAGCTCGGCAAGAGAATCATACACCTGGAGCGACCGCTTGCCGGCGCTATCAACGAAGACGCAGCGCAGCTCCGAGGGGCTCAGAGCAAACTCCACCACTGGAATTGCTTCCGTGGAGATGGCAGTGGTTTGCTGCGGCGCTTGGGGCGGCTCGGAGAGGAGGAGCAGGAGGGCAAGGAGATAGAGCACGAAGTACGGCTCTATTCGGTGCGCACGGCTATGCATCCTGAGACGGGGCGGATGGAGTTGCCCTCTGGACGTACGACGACACAAGCCGGGCGAGCTCCTGCCGTACGATCTCCTGGAGTTCCTGCTGGCGCCAGGCACGGAGCTCGCTTTGGGTTTGCTGGAGGGTTGCCGTCAGGTGCTCCACCGCCGTGCGGAGCTGCTGCACAGCCTCAATCAGTGCTGCGCCCGGAGCAGGTAGGCGGCTGAAGGAGTCAAGGAGCTCGGCAAAGCGTTGGAGGAGAACCTCTTGCTGCTCGTTGACGGACATCCATCGGTCCAGGAGTTGCTCGTGCCGCTCCGCGACACCGCAAGTGATGTCGGCAATCTCGCTCGCAATGGAGCGGATTTCCTCGGCGTACTCTTGTAACCCCGACGTTGGTTCAGCAGAGCTGCTGGAGCGTGGAGCAGCAGAAATCGCCACCGAAAGGAGGACAAGGAGGAGCGCTTCCAGAACCAGCGCAGCGATGACAACCTCGCCGCTAACAGCGCGAGACCAGTAGCGAAGCCCAACGAGCACCAAGAGAAGGGCTGCCCCGCCGTAGACAGCAGCGGTGAGCCAGTGAATGTGAGAAGCCAGCGCTGTTAGGAGATGCTTGGAGAGGATAGCGTATGCTGGGCGCTGAGCGCCGCCGCTAGTAGAGAGTTCTGGCTCAATGGGCGTGGAAGGTTCCTTGGGGCTTACGTTCTCGTGCGCCATAGGATGCCCAGTCCGATGAGGAGAAATACCACATTTGCAGCCCAGCCTGCCAGGAGAGGAGGCATCCCGGCAACAGCCCCCGCTGTCTGGCTCAAGCGGGCAAGAACCATGTAGGCAAATGCCAAGACCGCTGCGGTTCCGAATTGAGCTGCCAAGCCTGCTCGCCGGTATACTGCTGCCAGCGGAACGGCAATGAGGGCAACAATTGCGTGGGCGAAGGGGAGGGCATACTCGCTGAAGAAGCGCACCCAGAGCGGACGCACATCCTGTCCACCGGCAGCTAGCGTAGCAATGTAAGCCCGTAGCTCTGGCAGCGTCATTTCCGCCGGAGTCCGCTGGAGGCGCACGATAGTTTCGTGGCTCAGCCGCAGTACCAGTGTTGTTTCAGGGAGGACTCGGGTGTGAACCCCGTGTTCCCCGTAGAGCCGTTCGGTAATGTGTCGCAGATGCCAGCGCTGTTGGGTACTGTCCCATACCATCTCGGCTGCTTCCAAGCGGCGCAGCCATCGTGGAGAGGAGACCGACCGGTAGTCTTCTATGGCTACGCCGTACCCCCGGTACTGCTCGGGCTCATACCGCTGGAGGAGCACAATGCGCGTTGGGCTGTCCCGGAATGCCAGTTGGAAGAGGGTGCTGCTCGTGGTGCCGCGCTGGAGGTATCGGCGTTCAATGGCGAGCTTCCGCTCGTTTGCTTTAGGAACCAGCCAGCCGTTGAAGACGAACTGGGCAAGGCTGAGACCGCAGGCGGCGGCGACCACCGGCAGCGCAATGTTGTGGAGTCCCATACCAGAGGCTTTCATCGCTGTGAGCTCGTGGCGCTGCGTCAGCCGTCCAATGCCGAAAAGGCATGCCAGCAGCGTGGCCACGGGCGCCACGTACTTGAGCATTTCCGGCAGGAAGAGCACGTAGTATTCGGCAATCACTGTTGCTGGAGTGTTCGTGTCCAGGAAGTCGTCCAAGTTCTCAATGAGGTTGACCACGATGAAGATGACACAGAGCGCAACGACGCCGAACGAGAAGATGGTAGCAACCTGGCGCACGAGGTACAGCGTCAAAAGCCGCATGGCGTGGAGCGTGGATGACACTACAAATTTATGCCCTGTGCGTCATAGCACTTTCCGCTGAGCACGACATGGATAAGCAACAGCGCTTACACGAGGCATTTGCTCGCTACATGCCGCTGGTAGATGACCCCAGCGCCTTTTGGGCGTGCGTGCAGACACCGCTGCCGACGTGTCTATGGGTCAACCCTCTCAAAACAACGGTGGAGGCGTTTCTGGCATACTGCGCTGAGAACGGGATAGCAGTAGAGCCGGTGCCGTGGTATCCCGGTGCTTTTCGGCTGCACAACTGGGAGCGCCCCGGTGCAACACTGCCGTTTGTGGCGGGGTGGTACTACGTGCAGGAGGAAATCGCCATGGCGGCTGTCGTTGCGCTGGCTCCCGAACCAGGTGAGCTGGTAGTAGACCTCTGTGCTGCACCCGGTGGGAAGACAGCGCAAATTGCCCTCCGCGTGCGCCCCAATGGGGTGGTTATTGCTAACGAGCTGCAGATGGACCGCCTCTCAGCGCTCCGGACGACGGTAGATCGGCTCGGTCTGCTCAACGTTGTCGTCACCTGGAGTGATGGGCGGACTCTGCCGCTCCCGTTGGGCGTGTGGGACCGCGTTTTGGTCGATGCGCCGTGCACGGGAGAAGGCACAGTGCGCAAAGCAGGGCAGAGCTGGCGCCCGGTTACGGAACGTTTCCGAAACTACTGTGCCGCGCTGCAGCAGGCACTCCTCCGCCACGCTCTGCGCTTGGTCAAGCCCGGTGGCGTTGTAGTCTACAGCACGTGCACCTTTGCCCCGGAGGAAAACGAGCTGGTCTTGGATGCTGTGCTGGGCGATTACGGCGTCGTGGAGCCCTGTACCATCCCCGGCTTGCGGTCGGCACCAGGGCTCCGTACCTGGAATGGCAAGTCCATGCGTGCCGATATTGTCCACGCCCACCGATTCTGGCCTCATCTGAATGACACAGGCGGCTTCTTCATCGCCCGTATCCGCCGGACCGATGTGCCTATGCCTGCTCCAGAGCGGCGACCGAGGGTGCAGCGTACTCCACTGCTGCCAGCCTCGCGCCTGGAAGGCATTGAGTGGATGTGCCATCGCTTTGGGATAGACCGCGCGGTGTTTGAACCGTACCGCTACTGGATGCGTGGGCAGGAGACGCTGTGGATGGCGATTCCAGAGGCAGAGCCGCCGGCGATGATCCCACCGGAGAGCATCGGGATCCCGCTGCTGAGCTACAAGCGCACCCATGTCAAACCGAAGACGGCTGCCCTGCAACTGCTGGGTCCATTCCTTCGGCGCAACGTGGTTGAGCTGGTGCACTACGAGGAGGCGCTCCGCTTCGTCAGCGGGCAGTCGCAGAATCTCTCTGCCGAAGCCGAGCCGGGCTTTGTCCACGTGCGGTATCGCAATTTTGAACTCGGTTGCGGGCTCTATGCCCGCGGACAGCTCCACTCGCAGATTCCGCGCAGTCTGCAGAGCATCGTTGCCGATAGCCATGCAGCGGATTGAACGGCAGGCGTGGCTCCTTTCCGTGCTCGGTGTGCTGGCGGGCATCGTGCTGGCGCTGGTGGTGTACTGGCTGACGGGGGTGGTGTTGGTCATCTTGGTGTTTGCGCCGCCGTTGGTGGCATACCTGCTCCGCCGGCGGCGTAGAAATGCTTGGGGAAATGGGTATCCGCTTGCTCCGTAGGTGTCCATGCGAGCGCTGGTCCAACGTGTGCGGTACGCTCGGGTTCGGGTCAATGGCACTGTTGTCGGCGAAATCGGGGTTGGGCTCTTGGTCTTCGTCGGGTTTGCCCCAACGGATACGCCGGATGTGCTCCGCTGGATGGCGCATAAGCTGGTCAACCTGCGTATCTTCCCCGATGAGAGCGGACGCATGAATCGGTCGGTGCAGGATGTGGGCGGAGGGTTGCTGATTGTCTCGCAGTTCACGTTGTATGGGGATGTCCGTCGCGGCTTTCGCCCCAGCTTTACCGATGCAGCCGCACCGGAACAGGCGCGGCAGCTCTACGAGGCGTTCCTTGTGCTCTGCCGGGAACAGCCCGTCCCTGTTGCCTCCGGCGTCTTCGGGGCAATGATGGAGGTCGAGCTGCTCAACGATGGACCTGTAACGCTCTGGATTGAGCGGGAAGCGACAGCATAGATGCTGCGGATTGCTCTGCTGCGGCTCAGCTCGCTGGGAGACGTCATTCTGCTGACGCCGCTAGTACGGCAACTACGACGCCGTTTCCCCGAGGCAGAGCTGGTGGTTGTCGTACGGCGGCAGTACTGGGAGCTCTTGGCGTATAACCCATACGTCACCGCCGTCCTTCCGTACGGTGCTGAAGGTCCCTTCTGGACGGCATCGGCTGAGCGATGGATGCTGCGACTGGGATTGACCAACCCTGCGGAGCAGCTCTGGATTGTGGACCTCCATCGGAACTGGCGGACGTGGTACTTGCGAGCCGGCAAGCGTGCACGGCTTTTCCGGGCTCCGAAGCAGCGGTGGCGTAAGCTCTGGTTGGTGTGGGGGAAACGGTGGGGATGGACTCGTCTGCTGCCCGTTCCAGAGCGCTACCGCCGTGCGGTAGCCATGCTCGGTGTTGAAGATGATGGCGAGGGCTTAGAGGTCTGGCTACCTGAAGAGAAAGCCGCGCCAGTCTATCCTCCGTCCGTGCGTCCGATGCCGGTAGAGTTTCAGCGCATCGCTATCGTACCGGGTGCTCGCCATGCGACGAAGCGCTGGCCAGAAGACTCGTTCCGGACGCTGGGGCGCCTGCTTCGCGAACGGGGACACCAGGTTGTGGTTATCGGGGAGCCAGGACAGGAGGAGCGCACGGCACAGCTTGCCGCTGCTATTGCCCCAGATGCCGAGGCTGTGGTGGCGCCGTCGCTCCTGGAGCTTGCCCGCTTTGTGGATACGGTAGACCTCGTTGTGGGAAACGACTCCGGTGTGCTCCATCTGGCCGCGGCACGGCGCCGACCCGTTGTGGCGATCTTCGGCTCCACAGTGCCGGAGCTGGGGTTTGAGCCCTTCCGCACGCCGCACTGTGTCGTACAGTATCCACTGCCGTGCCGCCCCTGTACGGCAATCGGACGCGAACGCTGCCCCCTGGGACACCTGCGCTGCTTGAGAGCGCTGGAACCGCACCACGTCCTGCACGCTGTGGACGTACTGCGCAAGTGGCTTGCCACGGGAGCCTATGCCCCATGGGGACCTACCTTGGGGAGCGGGGCGCGGTTGCGAACATAGTGGTCCAGCCACCAACGGATGTCCGCGTTACTCTCTGCCCATCGCCCAGCTAAGACGTGGTCTGCGTTGTCGTAGAGGATGAGCTTGTACGGGTGCAACGCGCGCTGAAGTGCCAAGCCGAAGTAGAGCGCGTGCTCGGGTGAAACCCGTCGGTCGCCAGTACCGTGCAGCACCAACAAAGGGGTTGTCTTGCACAGCTCGTCAGCCCACAGCACAGCCGAGCGCTCGGCTGCAGCTGCTGCTGGTGAGATACCCGGCGGTAGGTATCGGAGCATCGTCCGGTAGAGTGGGTCAGTCGGAGGCAGGGCATGGAGCATGGTCGGGGCCCCAATGGTCACGGCAGCACGGAATCGGGTGGTGCGCCGCAGCATTTGGAGCGCCATCATGCCCCCACGGCTACCGCCAACCAATCCTAAGCGATCGGAGTCCACAAACGGCAGGCGTTCCAGCAGTGGAATCAGGGCTAAGGCGTCATCTACGTCAGCACCGCCCCATTCTTCCGTGCCCTCGCTGCCTCCAACACCACGGTATTGGCTGGCGATAGCAACGTATCCCCATGCGGCAAAGAGCCCCACTGTTGCCGCTGCTGTTCGTGGTGTCAGGGCAGCTCGTTCACCACTACCTCCGCGGTTGAAGATCACTGCAGGCGCCGGTTCAGGCAGCTCGCCAGGTAACGCCAGGTATCCCCGAATCCGTAGCCCCTGGCTGGTGTAGAGGATGTGGTAGAGCCGCACGCGGCAGAAACGCTCGTACTCCTCCGGTGCCAGTCGCCGACGGAAGAGCGAACGAATGCTCGCGGGGATGTCTACTGGCGTCTGCTCCAGTAGAGTGCCCGTGTCCATAGAGCTCACTGGCGGTAGCGTTGCCGGTACTTCTCCGCCAAGCGGGTGTGGCGACTGCTCAAGTCTACTGGCCGCCCTTGGATGAAAGCGTACTCTACTCGGTTAGTGCGCACATCGAAGGGATCGCCGGAGCAGACAATCAGCGTTGCATCCTTGCCGACCTCCAGGGAGCCAACTCGGTCGGCGATACCGAGGATTTGCGCTGGCCAGAGGGTGATAGACTTCAGCGCAGCTTCTGGTGAGAGTCCGAAGGCGATAGCAGTGCCTACGTTGAACGGCAGGTTGCGCTGCGGCCAGGTATGCTCTTCGGCGATAGCGAAGGGAATACCAGCGCGCTCGAGCAGGGCCGGAAGCCGATAAGCGATATCGTACGGCTCCTCATCACGCCGTGGCAATCGGTGGACTTGCTGGATGATGATGGGCACACCAGCTGTGCGAAGCTCATCAATGCAGCGCCATGCGTCAGCAGCTCCTACCAGGACCATGCGTAGCCCGAAGTGCCGAGCAAAGCGGAGAGCCTCCAGGATTTGGCGATACTCGTCTGCAATCACGAACACGGGGAGCGAGTCTTGGAACACGGCTCGGAGCGCTTCAAATCGCAGGTCCGGTGCGGTGACCGTACCGGCTGCTGCTGCCCGCGCGTACATGCGGGCAAGCTCAAAGAAGTCGTAGAGCTTACGGAGCCGTTCCTCTTGCTCCTTGCGGCGCTCCTCTGCTGGGCGTCTTTCCCACCATTCCTGCCGCAGACTCAAGGAGGGAAACGAAACCACCACCCCCGCTACCCGGCGCAGGGTTGCCTCTTCAGCAGTCCAACCATCCAACTGCATGACGGAGCTGCGTCCGCTGACAAGTCCACCCAGCGGTGCACAGTGGGCCAGCAGGACGCCGTGAGCACGGACGGTGGGAATGATTTCACTATCGGCGTTGTAGGCGGTAGCGGCAATGACATTGGGGTTGAAATCCCCAACTTCGGTGGCATCCCGTGTTGCCCGCACGGCATCAATTTCTACCAGCCCGAGCTGCGAGAAGGCAGTGATGAAGCCCGGATAAACCCGCTTGCCCGTGCAGTCTATCCGGAGAGCATTCGGTGGAATCGGCACGTTTCTCCCCACAGCGACAATGCGCCCATTGTCAAAGAGCACAGTCCCGCTGTCGATAACACCGTTGGTGACCGTATACAGCGTTGCGTTCACCAAGGCAATCGGTTGCCGTTGCGGAGCTCCCGGGATTTGTGCCCAGAGAATGACCGCCGTCGTGCTCAAGAGAAGCGCATACCGGACCATGGTCTCCGTGCGTAGCTCAACAGCTCACCGGCGGCTGTGGACGCAGGAGCGTATCCGTTCAGTGCGTGCCTGACGCCCTAATAAAGTGAGATACCCCTCAGCAGTTGGCTGCCGAGGGGTACTCCCCTTCCCACCTTTCACCACCACAAAGGAGGCCATTAGGAGGCGCCGCAAAATTAGGGAGTTTCAGAAAGACTGTCAAGAGCCTTTGGCAGCAGAGGAGGCGCAATGCAGTGTGCTGGGTGTCGTCGTTGCACACTCGGTGTGTATACGCTGTGCAGCTCCATGTTTGAGCGGCTGACAGAGCGATTGCAAGCACTTGCTCGGCGACTTCGGGGTGTGCGGACCCTGAGCGCGGCAGAGTTGGAGGAACCGCTCCATGAGCTCCGGCGGAGCCTCTTGGAGGCAGATGTTCATGTGGGCGTCGTGCGGGACTTCGTTGAACGCATCCGAACACGGGCTCTCGGTGCGCAGCTTCCCCCGATGCTGTTGCCGGACCAATTCGTGCTGACACTCATCTACGAGGAGCTCGTGGAGCTACTGGGCAAGCAGTGGACGCCGCTGCGGATGGCTCCGAAGCCGCCGACGCGCATTCTCCTGGTCGGACTCCAAGGCTCGGGAAAGACCACAACGGCAGCGAAGTTGGCGCTCTATCTGAAACAGCGAGGACGCCACCCACTCCTGGTCTCGTGCGATTTCCGTCGCCCGGCTGCAGTGGAGCAGCTCCGCCATTTGGCACAAGTGGTAGCCGTGCCCTTCGTTCCCGTGCCGCAGGATGTGACAGAGCCCGAGCCCGTTGCTGATGCAGCCATACGGCATGCTCGCCTATCGGCTCGGGATGTCGTCATCATTGACACCGCAGGGCGGCAAGCGGTTGACCAGGAGCTAATGGAAGAGCTACGGCGTCTCCGGGAGCGCGTGCAGCCAGAGGAGGTGCTCTTTGTCTGCGATGCCATGAGTGGACAAGATGCACTGCCGACAGCACAAGCCTTTCATGCTGCCGTTGGGCTCACCGGCATTGTGCTGACAAAACTCGATGGTGATGCCCGTGGTGGAGCGGCGCTCTCATTGCGGGCAGCGACAGGGATTCCAATCAAGTTCTTCGGCACCGGCGAGCGTCCCGAAGCTCTGGAACCGTTCCATCCCGAGCGCATCGCGTCCCGGATTTTGGGCATGGGCGATGTGGCAACGCTGGTTGAACGCTTCCGGCACGTGAGCGAACGCTCACCGGCAGCCTCGCAGACTGGAGCTCCGAAGGAGGAGGACATCACCTTTGAGACGTTGCTGGAGTACATACGTACGGTACGCCGGATGGGTTCTCTCACGGAGCTTGTCCAGCTCCTGCCAGGGGCATCCCAGTGGCTCAAAACGGCTTCGCTTGACCCGAAGGCACTGGTTCGGGCAGAAGCGATTATCCTCTCCATGACCCCCGAAGAACGCCGGAATCCGCGTATTCTCAATGCCTCGCGCCGGCAGCGGATTGCCCGCGGTAGTGGCACAACGGTTCAGGAAGTCAATCGTCTTGTCGCCAACCTTGAACAGATGAAGAAGCTCTTGCGTCAGTGGAAGCGTGGGCGCTTGCCCTTTGGAGTAGGCATGGTAGGTAAGTTCAACAAGCGCTGAGCCAGTCTCAATGGTCAAGCTCCGGTTGCGCCGTCGTGGACGGCGGAATTACGCCTTCTATGATATCGTCGCCGCCGATAGCCGCGCGCCTCGGGATGGGCGCTTCATAGAGCGGATCGGCTACTACGACCCGAACACCAGCCCGTCCACCATTGTCATCAACCCCGAGCGGGCGCTCTACTGGCTGAATGTCGGTGCGCGTCCGACGCACCGTGTCCGCCTCCTGCTGAGCTATGAGGGCGTTCTGTTGCGTCGCCAGCTTATGAGAGCGGGAAAATCGCCCGAGGAGATTGAGCGGATGGTCGCAGAGCACAAGGAGCGGGTACGGCAGCGGTACTTCCGTCTCAAAGAGCGGCGTCGGCAGCGAGAAGCCCGTCGCGCAGCAGCGGCATCTCCAGAGCCGGAAGCAGCCTGAACTGAAAGCAGCCTGAGCAGAGGGCACGCCATCGCTGTCCATGTCTGAGCACGAAACGCTCTATGTTTACGGTCGGCGCCCGGTAGAGGAGGCTCTGCGGAGTGGCAGAGTACAGAAAGTCTACGTACTCTACGGGAGCGAAGCAGAGCGGAGTATTCCGGAGCGGGCGCGGCGTGTAGGTGTTCCGTGTACTGTGCTATCGGCAGACCGTTTTGCTGAGGTTGCGAAAGCTGCCGGTATAGCGCTGCGCAAAGCGCAAGGGGTCATAGCCTTGCTGACACCTGTCTCGCTCCTCACAGTGGAAGAGCTGCTGCAGCGGATACCGTCCTCGGACACGGGACTCCTTGTTGCTGCCGATGGGATAGAGGACCCTCACAATCTGGGTGCGCTCGCTCGCTGCGCAGATGCTGCCGGGGCCCATGGGCTCATCATCCCCCGGTATCGGGCAGCTCCGTTGACACCGGCTGCCGTTAAAGCTTCTGCCGGTGCCCTGCTCCACCTGCCGCTAGCACAGGTAACGAATCTGGGACAAGCGCTGCGCCGCCTGCAAACAGCAGGGTGGTGGATTGTCGGCACAGCCGCCGATGGAGAGCACATCTGGTGGGAACCGCTCTACGATCGCCCGCTGGTTCTCGTCATCGGCAATGAGCATAGCGGGATGCGCCCCAGTATTCGGGCGCTGTGTGACTTCGTCGTCTGTATTCCAATGTTCGGGCACGTTGGCTCCTTGAACGCTGCCGCTGCCGCGGCTGTTGTGCTCTTTGAGATTCAACGGCAGCGATGGCACGCTGGATTGCTCCGGTCGGTCCCCTTGCCACAGGCGGATAATGTACCGAATTGACCAGCGCGACCGGGACGTCTTCGGTCTCCCAGCGGACATCTGCTATGTGCTCTCCTTCGAGCGCGCTGAACGCCACCTGCTCGACATCCGCATAGAGACAGCGACCCGTGGGGAGCCTTACCTGGAGTTCGTCCTGCCTTCCTGGACGCCGGGTAGCTACAAGATTCGGGATTTTGCTGCCCACTTTACTCTGGAGGGTGTCTTGGATGAGCGCGGGCGCCCACTGGAGGTCGAATGGCTCGCGAAGAACCGGTTTCGGGTCCACTGCGAGCGCGCGGAGAAAGCGTTCCTCAAAGCGGTCTACTTCGGCAACGAACGCTCTGTCCGGACAACGTACGTCAACCGGTGGCAGGCGTTCGTGATGCCGTCAAACTGCCTGCCGTACATTGAAGGTCGGCAGCAGGAGCCGCACCACCTCGTGGTAGAGCGAGACCCAGCACGCTGGCCCCGCATTACGACAGCGCTGTCACCCGTTGACTACAGCTTCCCTCCGCGCTTTGGGGCGCTCACCTACGATATCCTGGCTGACTCCCCGCTGCAGATTGGGAACCATCAGGTGCGCGCGTGTACGGTGGAGGGGCGCGTGCACGAAATCGCCATCGTCACTGATGAGCCCGTGGATGCAGATTGGATAGCCACCGTTGTGGAGCGCATCGTGCGCGTCACCGGCGCCTTCTGGGGTGGAGAGCTCCCGTACGACCGCTACGTCTTCATCCTCCACTTCACACCCGATGGCTTCGGAGGCTTGGAGCATGCACGCTGTCATGTCGTGGCAGTGCCTCCCTCTGCCCTGCGGGAGCTGGCCGGGACTCATCGCTTCCTGCGCCTCCTCTGCCACGAGTTCTTCCATACGTGGAACGGCAAGCGGATTCGCCCTGTCGGGCTCGGACCGTACGATTACACGCAGGAATTCTACACGCCACTGCTCTGGCTGGTCGAAGGGGTGACGACGTACTACGACATCCTGCTGCCGTACTGGTGCGATTTCTTTACCCAGCGAGAGCTGCTGGTGCATTTGGGAGTTGAGCTGGAGCAGCTCTTCCACATGCCGGGGCGCTTCTTCCTTTCGGTCCGTGATAGCAGCCTTTTGGCATGGGTCAAGCTCTACAGCAAGAGCCCTGACGGCGCGAACCGCTTCCCGTCGTACTACCTCAAAGGCGCCATCATTGCTTGGATGCTGGATGCCCACATTCTGGCGCAGACCCAAGGAGCCAAACGGCTCCAGGATGGACTACGCGAGCTCTGGTACCGAGCATGCCAACATCCAGAGCGGGGTATGATCGAAGACGAGGTCATAGCAGCCCTGGAGGCAGGTACTGGAGTTGAGCTCGGTCCGCTGCTCCGGGAGTGGTTGACCGACCGCGGGGAGCTCCCGTATGCCGAAGTGCTCTCCGCCATTGGGATAGAGCTCCGGTGGGTGGAAACCCCCAGCCCAGACCGGCTGATGGGCGAGCGCTACGTCTTTGGGCGTATCCCAGGCATGCGCTTTACGGGGCTCACACTGCGGGAGGACCGGGGCAGTTTGGTTGTAGAAGCTGTCGAGGAGTTCTCGCCGGCTGCGGAAGCCGGTATTGCTATTGGTGATGAGGTGCTTGCCGTCAATGGGGTCCGGGTTCGGACAGTTGCACAGTGGGAAGCACTTATCGGTATGGCGGAGGGAGCCGTATCCGTGCTGGCAGCAAGCGATGGTCGGGTGTACTCAACCCAGCTTCATCCGCAACCCTGGCGCCGATTACGGCTGGAGCTGAAAGCTGCCGATGGCTCCCTCCAGCACCACCTGCAAGCCCAATGGCTGCGAAAGCCGCTGCCTGACCCCATCGGCAGAGAGCTCATTCCGCTCAGTCTCTGGTCGCCATGGGAGCCCGTATGGCACGGACCTGCATAGCATTGCTCGGCGGGCTACTGCTGGGAGGCTGCCAGCTCTGGTGGAACGCCGAGGCGTACTTCAACACCTACTACAACATGCGCCGCCTCATGGGGGAGGTGGAGGAGGAGTTCGGCTACTACGACGAAACCCGCCGTACACAACGCCCACGGGTGTTTGTGCCGGATTCAACGATTTTCTCCGCATTCCAGGCAGGTGAGATCCCGCCGTTTCTGCGGGAGTTCGTGATTGAACCGCCGAAGCTGCAGCCGGTTCAGCAGCGGTTGGATTCGGTGCTGCGCAAGGGCTCAAAGATTCTGGCGTTTCGTGCGCGGTCAGACTTCGTGGACGATGCGCTCTTCCTGATGGCGCAAGCCTTCTTCTATCGCAGTGAATGGCTACCTGCACAGATTAAGTGCCAGGAGCTGTTGCAATTGTCCCCGGCTGGGGAGTTGGCACCCGACGCCCAGCTCTTGCTGGCGAAGGCGTATCTGATGCAACGCAAAATCAGCTTGGGCAAGCAGGCACTTTCCCGTGCCATTGACATCGGCTGGTACCGGAAGCGGTACGATGTCCTCAGTGAAGCCTTTCGCCTCCAGGCTGAACTTGCTCTGAGCACGGGAGAGCTGGAAGCGGCTCTACGCCCCTACTACCATGCCGTGCTGCTGGCGCCCGATGGAGAGCTGCGCGCTCGTTGGCAGTTGGAGCTGGCATCGCTCTACTACCGCATGGGGCGCTTCGCCGAGGCTGAGAAAGCCTTTGCGGATGTCTTCCGGCATAGTCCCAGCCTCGTTGTGGAGTACGAAGCCAAGCTGTACCGGGCTGCCGCGTTAGCGCGTCTTGGGCGTTTCGCTGAGGCTGAACGACTGCTTGCCGAACTCAAGCAGCGCCGCCGCTATGAGCAGTGGATGGGCTATACGCTGGCGCAGGAGTTAGCCCTGCGCCGTGCGATGGGAGCTGCCGCCGATACGCTGAGCCGCCTGGAGCGGCAAGCTGATTCCGCCTTCCCAGGCAACCCCGCCTTGCTGGCAGTGCAGTACGAATACGGACTCCACCTCCTCCAGAGCGGTGAGTACCGGCAAGCACAGCGCCTGTTTGCTCGTGCCAGCGTAGCCCGTTCACCCGTCTTCCACAGAGCCCGCTGGTACAGCGAACTCTTAGCCCGATGGGAACAGGCAACGGCAACGTTGAGCACAGCGAAGAGCTCCCACGAGCCTTCGCAGCTTCCGGATAGCCTCCGGGCTCGGCTCAGCAACGCGTTCTACGAGCTCGGGCGTGTCCACACTCTCCTTGGCAATCGGGATTCCGCTGAGTACTTCTTCACGCGCGGTCTGCAGATGGCACCTGATACAGGCACATACCGTCCGCGTGCCCTGTTCGCTCTGGCTTCCTTGCTCCAAACAAGCCGCCCAGCGGTGGCAGACTCCTTGCTGGAGGAGCTAGCTGAGTGCTGTCCGCAGTCTCCCTATGGCCGGGAAGCACAGCGTCTGCTGGGCTTTACCCCTGAAGCGCTTATAGATACGGCAGCTGAGCTGTACGAGTCCGGTCTGCGCCTCTGGCGCGTTGGAGAGTACGCCATGGCACATCAACAGCTCTGGCGCATAGTTCAGGGGTTCCCCAATTCGCCGTATGCGCCACGGGCTCTCTACGCACTGGGATGGATGTACGAGCAGCCCCCGCTCCGCCAGCAGGATAGCGCGTTGGTCTACTACCGTCTCCTCGTCGAGCGGTATCCTGACTCTGAACATGCTGCCGACGTCCGGCTCAGCGTTGCCTACGCCCGGGCTCGGCGCGAAGGAGTCCCCGTGGAGACTATCCTGGAGCAATACAAGCTCCCCACACCACCCACGCCACCGCAGACGCCCTCACCTCCGATTTTGGACCGCGGAGAGTCCCCTCCTGTTGTCCTTCCCGATAGCACAACCCCATCAGGTGGGGCGGGGGAGGCGCCAAAGTTGCCGCAGCCGCGAACTCCGTAACCCGTTGAGAGGCAATGGGTTGTTGGTGCTGCTCTTCGGGCGCTTTTCCGTAAATTGCGTCTGCCCTCAGGGGCACAGACTCAGCAAGTTCAAGAATGCGGACGAGCTGTCATGGGACTGCTGCCGCCGATAAACTTCCGACAGTGGATTGAGGAGCACCGTCATCTGCTCAAGCCGCCAGTGGGAAACGCTGTGGTGTACACGGACAACGAGGACTTCATCATCATGGTCGTCGGGGGTCCGAACTCGCGTAAGGACTACCACTACGACGAGGGCGAGGAGTTCTTCTACCAGATTGAGGGGGACATTGTGCTCAAGGTCATTGAAGATGGCAAGCCGAAGGATATCCCGATTCGGGAGGGTGAGATTTTCCTTCTCCCGCCGCGGATTCCCCATTCGCCACAGCGACCCGCGAACACAGTTGGGCTGGTTATTGAGCGGAAGCGGCGTCCCGACGAGCTGGATGGCTTCATGTGGTTCTGCGAGCACTGTGGCAACAAGCTATACGAGGAGTTTCTGCACGTCAGCGACATCGTTGAGCAGCTTCCACGCGTCTTTGAGCGCTTCTACAACTCTGTGGAGCTCCGCACATGTAAGCAGTGCGGGGCTGTCATGGAACCACCCCAACCGGCGCGCTGAAAAGACAGCGGTGGAAGCTGTACGCCTCGCGTTCGGGTACCCCGGGCACTGATGCCCGCGGGGTACCCGGCGTGGGGATGTTTGAGATGCGATGAAACCCGGGCATGGAAAGCAACGAGGGCGCCACAACATGGCGCCCTCGTTTGCTATAAGGTATCCAGAGAAGCTGCCTCCTCTGTGGTGGCGGGTGGGAGTTACTCCTCTGGAGGCAACATCGGCGTTGTACCACCGGGGATGGGGGATAGCTCACGATGACGCTGGAGAGCAGGACGTTCCGGTGGCGTGGCCTTTGCCGTAAAGCGGGTGTCTGGTGAGACGGTGAGCGGTGCGATGACCAGCGGCTGCCGCAGCGGGGGAGAGTTGGGTGTTGGCGGAGTGAGGAGTTGCCATATCCCAATGGCTCCGCCGAGGGTAAGGACAAGGGAGAGCAAGAGCAGAGAGCGCTTCCATACGGTCCGGCGCTGTTCTGTACGGATCCGGTTCCACAGCATTTCTTCAAACCCGTCTGGAACCGGCGCGCTCGGGAGCTCTCGGAGCATCCGGCGGAGCCAGAGCTGCTCTTCAAAGTCCTCAGGTACCGGCACGGAGGGCACCAGAGATTTCAAGCGTAGATGCTGGTCATGGCGTGTCATGGCTGTTCAGGGGTTTTGCCGTACAGCTCCTCGTAGAGATCGCGCAGCAGGTGTTGTAACCGTTGCCGGGCACGGTTGATGCGGGATTTGACGGTCCCCAGCTCTGTCTTGGTGACTTCGGCAATTTCCTCGTACGAGAGCTCCATAATCTCCCGCAAGACAATGGCTTCGCGGAAGGCAGGAGGAAGCTGCATGAGAGCTTGTTGGATGCGCTGAGCAATGTAGGTGGAATCCACCCGCGTGTCGGGCATATAGCTGGTGTCGGGGATTTCCCATTCGTGCTCTTCCTCGTCATCCCAACGGAGGGAGGAGAGAGGGAGAGCTGAATGGCGCTGCCGGTGTTGGTAGAAGGTTCGCGCCACATTCGTTGCGATGGTATAGAGCCACGTTGAGAAGCGCTGAGAGCTCTCATATGTGCCTTTGTACTTGTACAGCCGCAGGAAGGTTTCCTGGGCTAAATCCAGGGCATCGTCGTAGTTGCCCACGAAACGATAGAGGAAGTTGACGATGGCGGATTTGTAGCGGCGGACTAGCACGGTGTACGCGGCTTCGGAGTTCTCGCGCTGGAAGAGTGCCATCAAGGCCTCATCGTCTAAGTCCGAGAGAGCCTTCAAGTCGGCAGCGCGCACGCTCATGGCTCTGCCCTGAATGTGAGACCGCTATGGGAAAAGCTGGCTCAATACCAGCGATAGGCGCTCAGCAGCGATGAGCTCTACGTCCTCGGCAATGGGTGGAAGAGCCTCCGCATTTGCTTTCGGCAGCACCACACGGCGGATGCCCATGCGCAAGGCTTCGCGGAAGCGAAGTTCAGGGAAGCGAACAGGACGCAACTCGCCGGTGAGTCCGACTTCTCCGAAGACAGCCGTTGCCGGTAGCAGTGGGCAGTCCCGATAGGCGCTCACAATTGCCAAAGCGAAGGCGGCGTCCAGCGCAGGATCGTCTAACCGTAGACCGCCAACGATGTTGGCAAAGAGGTCGTGTTGGCGAAGCCCGATGCCGAGTCGGCGTTCCAAGACGGCAATGACCATTTGCAGACGCCGGTAGTCGTACCCTGTCACACTCCGTTGAGGCACGGCGTACGGGGTTGCTGTCACCAGTGCTTGTACTTCCACCAGCAGGGGACGGGTTCCTTCTAACACAGCAGCGATAGCAACACCGGAGGCGACTTCGAACCCGCTGCTGAGAAAGAGCGCCGAAGGATTTGGCAGCTCGCGGAGCCCGTCCGAACTCATCTCAAAGAAACCCAGCTCGTGGGTTGGTCCGAAGCGGTTCTTATGGGCACGGAGCACGCGGTATGCATAAGGCATTTCGCCTTCAAAGGAGAGTACGGTGTCCACGATATGCTCCAGCACTTTCGGACCCGCGATGAGCCCTTCCTTGGTGACGTGTCCGACCAGGACGATGACTTTGCCTGTCTGCTTGGCTAACCGCTGGAGGCAAGAGGCGGCTTCTCGAACCTGTGCGACAGAGCCAGGCGGAGACTCCAAGTCAGGGCTGTAGAGAGTCTGGACTGAGTCAACAACGACGAAGGCTGCTGGACTCTGGGCAATGGCAGCCTCTACCGTCGGGAGCTCGGTTTCGGCTAAAACATAGACGTGCTGCAAAGGAAGCTGCAGGCGGGCAGCACGCCAACGGAGTTGCTCCAACGACTCTTCGCCGGAGACGTAGAGGGGATGAGCCTCTGGTAACCGTGCGCACACTTGCAGTAACAAGGTAGATTTGCCTACACCGGGGTCGCCTGCCAGGAGTACGAGCGAGCCCGGCACGAAGCCCCCGCCACAGACACGGTCTAACTCCCCAATCCCTGTGCGGAGCCGCTCTACGGGCTGTGCATCTACAGCTCCCAGGGGAATAGGGCGTGCCGATGGAGGGCGGTCTGCGGAGGGTTCTCCATTCGGCTTGCGCCGTTCTTCTACGAAGGTGTCCCATTCACCGCAGACAGGGCACCGCCCAACCCAGCGGGCAGACGTCGCGCCGCAGTTCTGGCACACGTAGACGCTGCGTACTTTCACGAGCCTGCGCGTTGCTGTCGGACGGCGATACGGACGTCTACGACGGCTGCTCCATTGCCCTGCGGGTATACCAGCAGGGGATTGATGTCGAGCTCCTCCAGGTCCTCTTGTTCCAGTGCCAGTTGGGAAAGGCGGAGCAAGCAGTCGGCAACAGCGTCAATATCGGCCGGTGGTTGTCCCCGGACTCCGCGGAGCAAGGCGCCGGCGCGAGTCTCCTCCAGCATGAGGTATGCGCTGCGCTCTCGCAAGGGGGCGATGCGGAAGGAAACATCGCGGAAGACCTCAACGTAAATCCCACCCAAGCCCGCCATGATGATCGGTCCGAACTGTTGGTCACGCTTCATACCCAGGATGAGCTCGTGACCACGCTCTCCCATCTTCTGCACGATAACGCCCTGGAAGCGGGCTTCGGGCGCGAAGCGGGAGACAGCGCTGTAGATGTCCGTAAAGCCGCGGTAGACGGCTTCGGGGGAATCCAGGTTGAGGACAACTCCGCCGATATCGAACTTGTGGATGATGTCCGGGGAGAGCACCTTGAGGGCAACGGGGAACCCAATCCGATGGGCTGCCTCGACAGCTTCCTCTGCCGTTCGAGCAGCCTCCCATGGGAGTACAGGGAAGCCGTAAGCTTCCAGCACACGGAAGGCGACGTCTTCGGCAATGAAGCCGTGCGCGTTCGGCTGAGCGTTCCGGAGCAGTTCCGTTGCCTGAGCTCGCTGGACGGTGAAGGTACGGTATCCCGTCAGTGGGCGAGAGCGCCAGCGGTAGTATTGCACCATTGTTGCCAGTGCACGGGCGGCGTCTTCGGGGAAGTCGTAGCACGGAATGCCAGCGCGTCGGAGAGCTTGCTTTGCCGGCGTGACGTCTACCACCCCCATGAAACACGCCAGGATAGGCTTTTGACGGTGCTGGGCAGCCTCGATCACGACCTGAGCAATAGCCTCAACGTCTGCGGTGGGAACGGGCACGAAGAGCACTAAGAGAGCATCGTAGGCAGGATCGCGCAGGAGAGCTTCCAACACGCACGCATAGCGTTCAGAGCGGGCATCGGCGATGAGGTCAATTGGATTGCTCGTCCCAGCATGGGGTGGGAGAGAGCACTGCTGGCGGAAGCGCTCAGGCTCCGGGACGGGAGGTACTTCTAAGCCATACTGCACGCATGTGTCAGCTGCCATGATGCCGGGTCCACCAGCGTTGGTGACAATGGCGACGCGGGAACCCCGCGGCAGCGGTTGGCTGGCAAGCGCTGTTGCGTATTCAAAGAGGTCTTCCACCGTCTCCACCCGGATAACCCCCGCTTGCTTGAAGAGTGCTTGGTAGACTTCGTCGCTCCCGGCCAGGGAGCCCGTGTGGGAGGCAACAGCGCGAGCCCCAGCGACGGTCCTCCCGGCTTTGAGTGCCAAAATTGGCTTCGGATTTGTGGCATCGCTGGTGATGCGGTGGGCTATCTCCAGGAAGCGGCGTCCATCGGTGAGCTCTTCAATGTAGAGCAGGATGATGCTGGTGTGAGGGTCTTGCCATAGGTACGTCAGGAGCTCAACTTCAGTGACGCCGGCTTTATTCCCCAGGCTGATGACCTTGCTAAGCCCGATGTTTTGAGCACGGGTGTAATCCAAGACGGCAGCACAGAGGGCACCGCTTTGGCTGATGAAGCTGATGCTGCCATGGTTTGCCATCGCCTGTCCGAAGGTAGCGTTGAGGCGTACGGCAGGGTCTGCGTTCATAGCGCCCAGGCAGTTCGGTCCTAAGAGTGCGATGCCATAGCGGCAAGCAATTTGCCGGAGGTGAGCTTCTCGGGCAGCTCCTTCCGGACCGATTTCCTTGAAGCCAGCGCTGATCACAATAGCGGCTCTCACTCCACGCCGACCGCACGACTCCAGTACTTCGGCAACGGCAGGAGCGGGGATGGCGATGACGGCTAACTCTACATCATCGGGTACAGCGTCAATACTGGGATATGCCCGGACGCCGCGGATGGCGTAGGCATGAGGGTTGACGGGGTAGACGACACCTGTGTAGCCGCTGCTGAGGAGATTGTCCAGTAGGAGCCAGCCGACGCTATGGGGCTGCCGTGAAGCTCCGATGACGGCAACAGAACGGGGCTCTAAGAGTGCACGGATGGCCTCAACCGTTCGGTCAGCAGGTAGTGGTTCCATGTGTGGCAATTGTCCAAGGGAACACTATCCTTGCCCGCGAAGCGCTTCGGCTCCGCTGGTGATTTCCACCATTTCCTTCGTAATGGCTGCTTGCCGCTCCTTGTTGTACTGGAGCTGGAGATGGCGGATGAGTTCCCGGGCGTTTGTGGTTGCGTTTTCCATGGCTATCATGCGGGCAGCATGCTCAGCGGTGTTGGAGTCCAGCAAGATGCGCCACAGGTGTGTCTGTACCGACAGCGGCAGCAGTGCTTCGAGAATGGCTGCTTGCGACGGCTCGTAGAGGTATTCCGTGCGCCGCCGCTCGGTGGAAGAAGGTGGTGTGATTGGTAGCACGGTTTCATGGCGGACCTCTTGCCGGAGGACAGAGCGGAACTCGTTGTAGATGACATCGACACGGTCGTAGCGCCCGACAAGGTAGTTATCCATCACGAAGCGGGCAAGCTCTTGTGCTGTTTCATAGCGCAGCGGCGAAAAGGCGTTGCTGTTCTCGTACTCAATCGGTTCGCTGGCACGTTTGCGGAAGAACGCAACTCCCCGGCGTCCGACGGCGAGGATGGAGAGCCTCGCGTGGGGATACTGCTGCCGGAGCGCGGTGCTGTGCGCTACGGCTGCTCGGAGGACGTTGTTGTTGAAGCTCCCGCACAGTCCGCGGTCGGCCGTGACGACAATCAGGGCAATGGAGCGGATGTCTTTGCGGACTTCAAAGAAAGGGTGCACGAAGTCCTGCACTGCTCCCGCCAGATGCCAGAGGAGCTCGGTCAGCTTCTGTGCGTATGGTCGGGCAGCCCAGATAGCCTCTTGGGCGCGGCGCAATTTCGCTGCCGAGACCATGCGCATAGCGGCGGTGATTTTTGCCGTATTCCGAACAGCCTGAATGCGGCGCCGAATGTCCCGAAGCGTTGCCATAGCAGAGCTTCACAGATACAGCCGACCTGAGAGGAGGAACTCCTGCACGTACTCCCGCACGCCATCTTCCAGCGATGTGAAGGTATGAGCTGCGGGCGTACGCTGCAGCTTCGTCATATCTGCCTGCGTAAAGTTCTGGTACTGCGACCGGAGCTCGTCGGGCATATCCACGTAGTCAATGACTACTGGTCGGTTGAGCGCTGCAAAGAGGGCCCGCGCTAGCTCATTCCAACTGCGGGCTTGTCCGGTGCCGAGGTTATATAGACCTGTCAGCTCCCGGTGGGTCAGCAGCTTCCAGAGCACGTCAATGACATCGCGGACGTAGACGAAATCGCGCTTCTGCTCACCGTCAGTGTACTGGGGATCGGTGGATTTGAAAAGGCGCAAGCGTCCTGTCTGCTGAATTTGCTGAAATCCTTGCCAGACGAGGCTTGCCATGCGCCCTTTGTGGTATTCGTTGGGACCATACACGTTGAAGAGCTTCACGCCGACAGCTACATCCAGAATCCCTTCAGCTGCTGCCCAACAGTCAAAGAGGTGCTTAGAGAAGCCGTAGGCGCTCAGAGGGCGCAAGTTCCAGAGCTGGCACTCCTTGAAGCCATGCTCGCCGGCGCCGTACGTTGCGGCGCTGCTGGCGTAGAGGAAGCGGATGCCGCGCTCGGCAGCGTAGCGTGCCAGCGCTTTGCTGTAGTCGTAGTTGTCGCGGAGGAGAGCTGCGATGTTGGTTGCTGTTGTATCGGTGTTGGCGCCCATGTGGACGATAGCCTCCAGCTGTCCGAATTCGTTCCGCAACAGCCGGGGCAGGAGCTCATCTTTGTGGACGAACTCTCGGAAACGCTTCCCTACGAGGTTGCGCCATTTGCTGTCGGTGAGCTCGTCCACGACAATGATGTCGGTGATGCCTTCCTGGTTGAGCTTCCACAGGAAGCAGCTCCCGATGAAGCCGGCGCCGCCGGTGAGCAGCACCATTTAGGCTGTCACACTATGGTGTTTGCGGAATTCGGCACTGAAGGTACGCAGGGCTTCGTCCAGCCGCTGCGTGATTTCTGGAGTCAGGTCTTGGGTGTCCAGGATGGCTTCCAAGATATCACGGCGATGGAAGGTACGCAGGTACTCCAGGAACTCCCGCTCAAAGGTAGAGACCAGCTCCAGAGGGAGCTCGTCCAGCCAGCCGTTCGTGGCGGCGTAGAGGATGGCGATCTGCTCCTCTACGGGCATTGGGGAGTACTGGGGTTGCTTGAGGATTTCTACCAAGCGGGCGCCACGGCGGAGCTGTCGCTGGGTGGCGGGGTCCAAGTCTGAGCCGAATTTGGCAAACGCTTCCAGCTCGCGGTACATGGCGAGCTCGATCTTGAGTGGACCGGCAACCCGTTTCATCGCTTTGATTTGGGCATTGCCACCAACCCGCGAGACGGAAATGCCGATGTTCATCGCCGGGCGGATGCCGGCATTGAAGAGCCCGGTTTCCAAGTAAATCTGCCCGTCGGTGATGGAGATGACATTCGTGGGAATGTAGGCCGAGACGTCTCCTGCCTGGGTTTCAATGATGGGGAGTGCTGTCAGGGAACCTCCGCCGAGCTCATCGCTGAGCTTAGCTGCCCGCTCTAACAGGCGGCTGTGGACGTAGAAGATATCGCCCGGATACGCTTCTCGTCCTGGGGGACGGCGCAGAAGAAGCGATACTTGCCGGTATGCGGCTGCTTGCTTAGAGAGGTCGTCGTAGACAATGAGGGCATGCCGTCCTGTGTCGCGGAAGTATTCGCCCATGGAGGCACCGCAGTACGGGGCAATGTATTGCAGCGGAGCAGGGTCGGAGGCGTTTGCAGCTACGACGATGGTGTACTCCAATGCCCCGTACTCGCGCAAGGTTGCCACAACGTTGGCTACGGTTGAGGCTTTCTGTCCGATGGCGACGTAGATACAGTAGACGGGCTTGATGCCGCGGCGCTGGGCTTCCTCCGTGTGCGTGTACTTCTGGTTGATGATGGTGTCTATGGCGAGAGCGGTCTTGCCTGTCTGCCGGTCCCCGATGATGAGCTCGCGCTGCCCACGCCCAATGGGGATGAGAGCGTCGATGGCTTTGATACCGGTCTGCAGCGGCTCTTTCACAGGCTGTCGGTAGATGACACCGATTGCCTTCCGTTCAATGGGCAAGTACTGCTTAGCGTTGATGGGACCTTTGCCGTCCAATGGGATACCCAGCGGGTTGACCACACGCCCCAAGAGTTCTTCTCCCACGGGCACGGAGGCAATCCGCCCGGTCCGGCGCACAATGTCGCCCTCCTTGACTAAGCGGTCATCGCCGAAGAGGATAACTCCGACGTGGTCTTCCTCCAGGTTGAGCACCATGCCGACAACGCCATTGGGGAACTCCACCAGCTCGGACATCATTGCCTGGCGGAGTCCATAGACGCGAGCGACGCCGTCGCCGACCTGGAGGACGGTGCCCGTGTCGTAGACATCCACCTCGCGCTCAAATCCAGAGAGCTGGCGGCGGAGAATAGCTGAAATCTCTTCCGGTCGCAGTTCAATCATGGCTGATGGTCGGTTGAGGGACTGACTTCACCATTGGAGCGTTGCCAATGCGCTGGGGCATGCTGGAGCAGCTCTCGGCGCAGGCGCTCCAGTGCATGGCGCAGTGTGCCGTCAATGACTGTGTCGCCGATCTGGAGCTGAACACCTCCGAGGAGTTCTGGCACTGTGAGGAAGGTAGGCACGATGGTCTTCCCCGTGCGTTCGTGCAAGATTGTGACTAAGCGCTCCTGCAGCTCGGGTTCCAGAGGAACGGCCGAGCGCACGGTGACGGCAAGTCGGTCGGTGTACTGGAAGTAGAGCTCTTCGTAGGCGGTGATGATATCGGGAAGGAGCGCCTCGCGGCGTTTGTCAACGAGGAGATGCAAGAATTGCAGGAGCAGAGGGCTGACGCGCGTGCTGAAGAGCTCCCGGACGATGGCCTGCTTGCGCTCCTCTCGGATAATGGGGTTGCGGAGGAAGGCGCGCAGCTCTGCGGAACTGCGCAGAACCGTTCGCAGCCAGCAGAGTTCGTCGTAGATACGGTCGTGCTCGCCCCGTTCCTGCGCCAGCTTCAGGAGCGCTGTGGCGTACCGCCGGGCAATGCGGAGAGGAGACATTCCCGCGCGTCAGTTCTGCCGTGCGACTTCGGTCAGGAAGGATTCCACCAACTTCCGGTGGGTTGTTGGGTCCAGAGTTTGTTCCAGGAGCCGGGCGGTGCTTTCCAGGACGAGATCGACCACTTCGGCATACAACTGGGCGTAGGCGCGCTCGATCTGGCGCTGCAATTCGCGCTGTGCCTCTTCCAGTTTCTGCCGTTTCAGGTGTTCGGCTTTTTCAGCGGCTTCGCGCAAGAAGGCTTCCGCCTGTTGCTTGCCCTCGCGCACGATGCGGTGCATTTCCTGCTGCGCTTCCTGGAGGCGCTGCTGGGCTTCCTGCAGGAGACGTTCGGCTTCCAGGCGGGCCTGTTCTGCGCTGGCCAGCGCTTCGGCGATGCGCTGTTCGCGCTGCTCCAGCGCCGCCAGGAGTGGCTTCCAGGCAAAGCGCGCCAACAGCACGAGGAAGATGCCGAAGTTGAGCAACGTCCAGAACATCAAGCCCGGCGAGAGTTCTAAAAAGTTCGGCATGGCGCTCCTTCCCGAGTGAGAGACCAGTTCTTATGCCGTCTTGACTGCTAACAGGATGCACACGATGCAGGCAATGAGAGCGATTCCCTCAATGAGAGCAGCGGCAATCAGCATGAGCGTGCGCGTCTCAGCAGCCGTTTCCGGTTGGCGGCTGGCGGCTTCCAGGGCAGCAGCCCCCAAGCGTCCAATCCCCGTTCCAGCTCCCAAGACGCTGATGCCAACGCCGATGCCTGCTGCTAACCACGCCAATCCGAGTTCCATGGCTTCAGTACTCCGCATGTTTGTGGAACGTTACCCTATCCGCAATGGCTGCCCGTACGGGCAGCAGCGTTGTGTCGTTTCAGTGTGTCTCCTCGCTTGCCAGACCGAGGAAGACAGCGGTCAAAATCGTAAAGATGTACGCCTGCAAGAAGGCAACGAGGGTTTCCAGGAAGTACACAAACACCGAGAAGGCAACTGAGACCGGGGCAATTGCCACGGTCTCGAAGAAGAAGATCAACCCCACCAGCGACAGCAGGGCAATGTGCCCAGCGGTCATGTTAGCAAACAATCGTACGCACAGCGCAAATGCTTTGGCAAACATGCCGATGATTTCTATGGGCACCAAAATCGGGCTCAACCACAGTGGACCGCCTCCCAGCAGGTGCTTGAGCCACTTCTTCAGGCCAATCGTCACAATGGCGCCGCCGTTGATGACGACAAAGGCTATAGCCGCCAGAGCCCCTGTGACAGCCAGCGAACCTGTTGCCGTATGCCCACCTGGTATGAGCCCCAGCAGGTTGAGCACGAGGATGAAGAAGAACAGGGTCAAGAAGTACGGCAGCAGTCCGTTGGCGAGTCGTTGTGAGCCAATGTTCGGGCGAACCACCTCATCGCGGAGGAACACCACGAGCGCCTCAATAGCGTTCTGCAGTCCCCGTGGTGGTTGGAGCGGGGCTTTCCGGTAGCGGCGGACAACCCGCCAGAGAACAAACCCCAGCAGCAGCATCCCCAGCCACTGGTAGACAACCAGGTTGGTGATAGACAAATCCAGCGCTGGTCTCTGCCCATCGGCAACGCGGACGGGATGTCCTTCCACCATACGGTAAAGCCCGGCTGCTTCCAGGGCTGCTGTGGAGGAGTAGATGTGGAGGTGCCCGTTATCCCAGAGGATGATGGGCAAGTCCAGCACTTTGTACGGACCGATGTAAAAGCCGTGATGGTCGCCCAGTTCGTTGAGCAAGTGCGTGAAGACGTTGCCTTCGCCACCTGCTGCCATCGGTGCTTACCCGGCTCGTCTACGATGCTGTGAGTGGGCGGAGACGAAAGGTTTCATAGCGACGGTGGAAGTCCAGAATCTCTACCGTGAGTAGCACGGCAATGCCGAGTGCAAAGGAGAGAGCGAAACTGAGCGCCTCAACCTGCTCCAGTGCAAGGAGATACCCAGCGATGGCGCTGGTTGTCAGGAGCCGGACAACCATGCCGCCCAGTACCCAGCGGAGGAAGACACGCAGGGACTTCCGAAAAGCCCAGCGGGCTACGAGGTAGGCGCTGACGATGTTGGCTCCACACAGTCCCAGCCCCCACAGGATACCGGCTATTGTGTCTGTGCTCATGGGTTGGAGTCCTCCGTGTTGTTGAGGTTGCGAACCACCTTCCATACTTCCCAGAGTGCTACAGCGCAGCCTATCAGCAACCCGGTAAGGAGACCCAGTGGCGAGCTCTTCAGCAGATGGTCCAGCCACCATCCGACGGCACCACAGCCTACCACTGCGACGGCGATCGTCGCGCCCAGGTTGGCATATGTGGCAAGCTCTCTCCATCTGGTCAAGCCCTGGCGCCGAGGCCGCTGTTCTGAGTTCTGCACGCAGCACCTGGGTTTCAGGATACATGGCAGAACGGGCAGCGCACAAAATTAGTCCTTTGTCGCCAGACACTCTCTGAACCAATCCCCACACGAAGCCGACCGAGCTCTGCGTTTTTATGTCCCCACGAGAAGGGCTTGTCTGTGGTGGCGTTACTTCAGGAGCAGCTACAGCGACAGGGGGATTGGTTGTTCCGGCAGCGGGGATGGCTCCCGCTCGTCCTTATACCTGTAGTTGCCGGGGCGGTGTTCAGTACGGAGCTGCCTGCGCTGTCTGGTACCCTCTGGTGGCAGGTGTTTTGTATTGGGCTTGTACTCGTAGGGGCTGCGCTGCGGGCGTGGGTTGTCGGGCATGTGCCGGAGGGGACATCCGGGCGTGCCACACGAATGCAGGTAGCTGAGGAGCTCAATACGACGGGTGCGTATGCACTGTTGCGGCATCCGCTCTACGTAGCCAATGCGCTCATGTGGTCTGGTGTCCTCCTGCGCCCAGCGATTTGGTGGTTATGGCTGGTGGGCATATTGCTGTTTGTGCTCTTGTACGAGCGCATCATGCTGGCGGAGGAAGCCTTCCTCCTGCGCCGCTTTGGTGACCGCTTTCGGGAATGGGCGCAGCGGGTGCCAGCGATCCTGCCACGGTGGCGGCAGTATCAGCCCTTTGTTCTGCGCTTCCAGTGGCGAGCTGTGGCACGACGGGAATACTCTACCTGGCTGGCTGCTGTGGCAAGCTTGGCTACGGTGGAAGCGCTCCTGAGGTGGCGCCAGACGGGCGAGCTTGGGCTACCGACGCCGTGGTGGTATGCGCTCGTGTGTGTGGCGCTGCTGACGGTGGTTCTCCGTTTCCTCAAGCATCACACGCGCGTGCTCCAGACAGAGAGCTAAGCCCGTGCCCTCGCAATGCAGAGAGTAGCTCATGCGTCTATGCGCACAGAGCGCACCGGGGCATGAAGGGTATCTTTCTCAGTGCAACGAGATAACCTCTCCCACATCTCTCCCACAGCGGTTGGGCAACGCTCGCTGAGGGGAGGGCACCAGATGTAGAGTTTGTTGGCTCAATGGCAACGTGTGCAGATGGAGCGACGGGAAGATCTTACCGGACCAACAGCGGAGACGCTGCCGGTATTTGACATGGAGAGCTTGCGCAATCGCAAGATTGCCGAGCTCTTTGATATTGCCCGCGCCCTGGGCATTCCGAACTACGCCGACATGCGCAAGCAGGAGCTTATCCTGCGCATTATGGAGGCGCAGGGGCGGCACTTACGCGAACAACAGGAACGAACAGCCGAGGAGTTGGGAACGGCTGTTGTCGAGGGCGTCCTGGAGATTTCCTCCGACGGAGGGCATGGGTTCTTGCGTTCGCCCGAATCCAGCTATCTCCCTTCGCCGGACGATGTGTACGTCTCGCCGTCGCAGATTCGGCGCTTTGGGTTGCGCACAGGCGATACCATCCGCGGGTACGTCCGTCCCCCGAAAGAGGGCGAGCGGTACTTCGCGTTGCTCAAGATTGAATCCGTCAACTATCTCCCGCCCGAAGCGGTCAAAGACCGGCCGCTCTTCGAGGACCTCACTCCCGTATACCCGACGGAGCGCTTCCGCCTGGAGACAGTGCCCAATGAGTACTCTACGCGCATTATCGACCTGCTGTGCCCCATTGGCAAAGGGCAGCGCGGACTCATCGTTGCGCCGCCGAAGTCCGGGAAGACCATCCTCTTGCAGCAAATCGCCAACGCCATCAGCCGCAACCATCCTGAGGTGAAGCTGATTATCCTGCTCATTGACGAGCGACCCGAGGAGGTCACCGACATGCAGCGCTCCGTTCGAGGCGCCGAAGTGATTTCCTCTACCTTTGATGAACCACCGGAGCGGCATGTTCAGGTAGCCGATATCGTGTTGGAGAAAGCGAAGCGCTTGGTGGAGTGCAAGCACGATGTTGTCATCTTACTGGATTCCATCACACGGTTAGCACGTGCTAACAATACCGTCATCCCGCACTCGGGCAAGATTCTCTCCGGTGGCGTGGATGCCAATGCGTTGCATCGTCCGAAGCGCTTCTTCGGGGCTGCGCGGAAAGTCGAGGAGGGTGGCTCGCTGACGATCATCGCCACGGCGCTGATTGAGACCGGCAGCCGGATGGACGAGGTCATCTTCGAAGAGTTCAAGGGCACGGGGAACATGGAGCTGGTGTTGGACCGGAAGCTGGCAGAGCGCCGCATCTTCCCCGCCATTGACATCAACCGCTCGGGAACTCGGCGAGAGGAGCTGCTGCTGACTCCGGAAGAGCTGAGCCGTGTGTGGGTACTCCGCAAGGTGCTCAGCGAGCTGCCACCGGTGGAGGCAATGGAGCTCCTCCTGGAGCACATGCGGCGGACCCGCAGCAACAAAGAGTTCCTGGCGACCCTGAATACGCTGACAACTGAGTAACCGCTGGCGGTGCCCTATGGTACAGGGGTCAACCACTCCTGCGCCACCTTCCCGACACCGCCTGCTGATGAACCTTTCCCTTGGGCTCAGCGGGCTCATCCTGGTTGCAAAGTGGGTTGCCTACGTGCTGACCAACTCCGTTGCCATCTTCTCCGATGCGTTGGAATCCGTCGTGCACATTGTGGCTGTGGGGTTCGCCTGGTATGCCTTGCAGCTCAGCTTCCGTCCGCCGGACCGAGAGCATCCCTACGGACACTTCAAGGTGACCTACTTTTCTGCCGGGGTAGAAGGGGGACTCATCATTGCGGCTGCTGTCGTTATCATCACTTCGGCGCTGGAGAAATTGCTCACAGGTGCGACGCTCCAGCGGCTCGGAGAGGGTATCGGGTTGACCCTGGCAGCAGCGGCTGCTAATCTGCTGTTGGGTGTGGCGTTAGTGCGGGAGGGCAAGCGCTCGCATTCCCTCCTCTTGCTGGCAAACGGCAAACACGTGTTGACCGACGTGTGGACAAGTCTCGGCACAGTTGCTGGACTTGCCATAGCACAGTGGACTGGTTGGTTTACTGTGGACCCATTGATAGCCTTAGCCGTTGGGCTCAACATTATCCGCGAGGGGCTGCAGCTGGTGCGCCGTGCTGTCCATGGGCTGATGGACCGGACGAATCCAGAGCTGGAACGCCGTGCCCGGGAAGTGTTAGAGCAGTTCTGTGCCGAGCATGGGATTTCCTACCACCGCTTCCGCCTCCGCGAAGCCGGACCACAGGTCCACATAGATTTCCATCTGCAGTTTGCTGACGGCACCCCGATTGAACGAGCGCACGAGCTGGCGACCACGGCTGAGCAGCGGATTGCAGCCGCATTACCAGTGCGTGCCGAT